>Ga0265297_10001694_pt1 | contig 49776 bp, 92 predicted proteins | sample Munlanlwell13791_FD_192502 | JGI IMG/M metagenome (GOLD analysis project Ga0265297, IMG submission 192502) | Leachate microbial communities from a municipal landfill in Southern Ontario, Canada - Leachate well 137-91 | ecosystem: Engineered > Solid waste > Landfill > Unclassified | place...
GAAGACGGAAACTCTGATATCTTTGATATCGACGTTAAGGATCATGCTATAAAAATGGAAGACGGGAAGGTAGTACCAGATTATAAAGATATCCCGGTTTTTGCCAGTATTCAGTATGTGTTGGAAAGCAGAGTCGAATAGCTAACCCTTGCAAGTAATCAGGCGACTTGCTAATTTTGCAATAAAGACCACAACCCGGAAAAGAATAAAAACGGATGCAATATCGTGTCCGTTTTTATTTATTTTTTGGCCTTCTTCTTATGCTCTTTCAGATAGGTCTGGATATCCTCAAACCGGCCCAGCCAGTGTGTTACTTGGGCCACGGAAAGGATCTGTTGGTCACTCCTGCCTTTTTCCCGCATATCCCGGACAAAATCCCCGATAGTCCTCACAGTACACCCTCTTTCACAAAGAAAGCTCTGACTGCCGACCAGTCAACCGTTTTGTCCACCAGCGGGGTTCCGACGGCCTTATCGTCAACCACATAGTTGAATCCGATCTTTCGCGGGTCGCTATTGTGCCTGCTAACCGCCTCAGGATCGTTTTCGTTGAACGCGGTAAAGCAATCCCCTATCTTGTTCGCATTCAGCCACAGGCGGGCCGCCATGAGGTGCTTTCCTTCGCGGCAAGTCCACAGAATCAGGGTATGTCCAGCCGTATAGAGTTCCCGGATGGTATCCAGCGCCCCCGGTACGGCCTCCCCGATTCCGGGCCATTTCATTTCCGCAATCGTCCCGTCAAAGTCAATGGCAATTATCATATTTTTCCTTTTCTGTCCGGCGGAACATTTCTTCACAATGCTTTTCACAAACACCGATGCCGATACCACCGATACCATCGGCGATGAAGCTTATCTTTCCTTCAGCGTCACAGCCACAGATAAAGCAGTATTTGTCCAGATTGCCACTGAGCGGCCCCTTATAGCTTGGGAATGAGCGGCCCCTGAGCGGACTGCCACAATCGGCAACCCCGCAACAGTCCAGTCCTTTCTCAACAGCGGATGCCAGATGTTCACACATCCGGCACACCCATATCTGATCGCTAGCAATCGGAAACATACTTTCTCCAATCCTTGTGTTCCCGGCGGGGTTCCTTTTTCCGGTTCCGGAACGCCCCGGTACGGAAGGATACCCCAAGGGATTTCCCGCTATTCAAGTCTTTTGAGCGGATCGTCATATCCATATTGTTATCCTCCGACGGCATAGGCGAACGCCAGAACCGCCGCCATCGACCAGCCCCGAAGGGCAAGGATGAAAGCCTTTTCACGGGCGCTGTATTCGTTCCAGTTGATTCTATCCATGTTTTCCTACCTTTCAGGCCGCATTGGCCAAAATCGAGAGAATAGCTTGCTTCTTAGCGCGTTCCCAGTCGTTTTCCGTGATCTCCACGGCGGTTTCCGTTCCCGCATACACGGCGGTCACGAATTCGATATCTTTGCCGTTTTCATAGTATATCACATCGGCAAACGTTCCGTCTTCGGTCTCAAAGTCCTTTACGCGGTCGCACACCACTTCGATTTCTTCCCCTTCGGGCGCGATAGTCCAAATCTCCATAGTTAGTCCGCCTTTCCCTTGAAAGCCTGATTGAACGTCGCAACTGCTTCATACACAAAATCAGCGTACACCACACACCCGCGATAGATGAAGATGTTACGGGCGTGAATTTCGGGACGATACCCGTACCCTTTGTCTTCATTCTGGCGGTTCGGGAACATGAGAATATCGCGGAAGGTAATCATTTTCTTTTCCCCTTTTCTTTTCTTCGATACGCCCCTTGTGTATCGTTTACATCTTTAATATACACTACAGACGGAAAGAAGTCAAGAGAAAAATCAGAATTATTTTTTCAATCGCGGCTTGCTTCATAGATGGCATTCTCGATCTCCGCCACCAGCGACTTTTCTTCTGCGTCCGAAAGTTCCAGCAAGTTTCCGGCCCAGTCATAGGCGGCGATAACGTAGACGTTCAATTCGCCAATGCTGACTTCTTTCTCATAGGCAACGACACAGCACACTTCTTCATCACCGCGATAGACAGCACCATCATAGATGCTGGGAATGTACTTGGTGTTGAATTCCGCCTTGACGCGGGTGCCAATTTCCATATCACGGGCGGCGAGATTGCCATTATGCCAGTCGTAGTTGTAAGCCATTTTGAATCCCCTTTTCTTTCTGAGTGTTTTAGCGTCCCCCTTGAACGCTGTTTTATTCTTACATACTCAATATACACGATAGAATGCTTATAGTCAAGAGAAAAAAGAAAATAATTTTAAAATAAAACACCCCGCTTTTCACGGCGGGGTTTATGAGCTATCTGCATATGTATGCAGTCGGTTCCGACTAGATTTTGATTTCACGGCCATCCGGCAAAACACATGAACTTTTAACGATGGTTATGGGATAGATGGTATCGGAGTGACTGCCATGATAACCTATGCAAAATCCGTTAGTCCATTCTACGGGCGTCCCTACACCATAGAGCGGGATTTTTTGGCATAGACAACCGATTGCGTGGCACTGTACAACACCCTCACCCCAGACATTTTGGACAAGGCGGGATTCCATTCTATGACAATGCCCAAAGATAACTGATACTCCCTGAGAGCGTGCCAGTGTGGCGGGACATGTGCTCTGAGAATACGACCACCCATGAACTAAAGCTATACGGCTATTGAGTTTATAGTGAGGGTATTTTCCGTCTGCCGACCCGTATTTAATGTAGGTTGCCTTGGTTCGCGGCTTTCCTTGTGCGGTCTTCATGAGTTGCACATGTGGAGCCAGCATATTAAATACTGCACGACCCTCTTTGTTTTTTGCGGCCCACCGTGAAATACGAAAAGAATGGTTCCCTTCTATCAGGATAAGTCTCTGTTTAGTATATTTTTGGATACTATCGAGGAATTCCTTAGCGTATTCAAGATCTGTCTCATATTCCGTTTCCGGCATTCCATAGGTAGGTTCATGTGCCGAAAATTGGCTGCAATCCAAGAGATCCCCCAGTGAAGCGGAATAATCCGGCTTTACCGTTTGGACAACCTTTTTAATAACTTCCATGACATCGGGATTGTGGAACGGGATATGGGCATCGGTAAAGCACACACTGACAGTTCTGGACATGGGTTTTTCTCCGAAAGGGTACACTGCTTTCTAATTTGTGCTCACAAGTGCGCACGGTTTAGTTCTCGGTTCAACCAGATCCTTTACAAGCATGTTCTGTCCCCGAGCGTCAATTCCCCTCAAGCCGAGGGTACGTAAATTCAATGCGGCATTCAAATCTCTATCGATCTCCGCACCACAATGCTCGCACCGGAACACACGTTCCGACAATGCGAGAGAGTCTTTTATACAACCGCAGTTACTACAGGTCTTGGAGGAAGGAAAAAATCGATCAGCTAAAACAACATAGCCTCCTCGTCTCTTTACCTTGTACTCCGCTTGCCTCCGGATCTCCGCAAACCCTATGTCCACAATAGCTTTGCTCAATCTGCGGTTCTTTATCATCCCAGCAACGTTTAAGTCTTCCAAGATCACCACTTGGTTTTCGCGGCATATCTTGGAGGTCAGCTTGTGCTGGAAGTCCTTACGAATATTTGAGATACGATAGTGCAGCTTGGCTATTGCCCTCTTCGCCTTCCGTCTGCGATTGCTACCATTCTTGCGCCGTGAAACAACCTGAGACAGTCGCTTCAACTTCTTCAACTTCTTCTTCAACGGTTTAGGGCCGACAAAGCGCTCTCCAGTAGAAAGAACTGCAGATTCTTTACAACCAAGATCGATACCGACAACTGTTTTAGGTGCCCTCTGGAGGTTAAAATTTCCTTCAATTGAGAAAGCGGCAAACCACTTTCCTGCCGTCGTCGAGATGGTAACGGACATGAGCTTACCCTCGAAGCGCAAGGCTTCCCGCAGCCGTACCCAGCCAAGCAGAGGGATCTTGAGCTTCTTTTCCTCTATCTTAACCTTGTCATTACTTAGATAGAAAGAGTCACGGACGCCACGCTTGTGGAACTTGGGGAAACCAGCTTGCTTGCCATTCTTCATCCGGCTGAAAGCCGCATTGAATGCCTTCTGCAAGTTTGAGAAAGGCTGCTGGTTGGCATCTTTCGGTGATTCGTAAACCCAATCAGGCTTTTCATCGTTCCATCTCTTTTTCAATAAACGAAGATTTGGATGCTTCCCCGTCTCTGCGTAAACACGTTGGCACTCGGCAATAGCCCAATTCCACGTATAACGCGATACGCCACAGGCTTTCCGAAAGAAAGCTGCTTGCCTGTACGTAGGATCGAGCTGGACCTTGTGCGACATAAGCATAACAACCTCCTTTCCAGTAGTGGGTTAAATATGAGGATTAAATTACTTATACTCACAAATTACAGCACAGAGTCAAGCTCCAATAGTGGCAGTATATCCGGATATTCCGGAAATCAATAGCCGCCGTATTAGGCGGTGTTCTCTTTTGTCTTGAGCAAGTTCCCCAGCGGGAACGGCTTTCCCTGTATATGGCCTTTCTCGTCAATCTGGTAAACCAGCCAGTCCAGCATCATCGCGGCTTTAAAGCCGTCTAGCTTTATTCTTTCTTCCAGATCGTCCTTAAGGCTCTTCATCCAATTATTCCGGCGCAAGGCATCCTTATAGGCATAGGTACTGTTTTCCGCTACCATAGTCTGTATAGACTCATTAGGATAGGTATACCAAAGGTATTCACACCCCCAGCGGTAATAACCCATATCTTGAGACATGGAAACCGCGAAACGTTGCCAGTAAAGGGCAATATCCGGACTGCTACAGGCTACAAACATCGTCTTGAGCATTGAGAGTGTCCTTAATGAAAAACCCTACATAGAAGCAGCTTGGAGTAGGAAAAAGAACTACTGTTTGTTCAAGAGTTTACACAGTTCTTTAGCCTCTTCCATAGCAAATGGCTTTTGATAATCCCATTTTTTTATAATACCCTCATTGATGCCAATTTCGAGAAGAAAGGAGGATTTCACAACAATATATTCTCCAAGTTCACCGACATAAAAAGGATAGTTCTCAAACCAGTCATTAAGCAATTCTTGGTCATTGTCAGAGAGTTTCTCGGTCATAATAGTGCCTTCCTTGAAATCATTGAAATCATTTTAAGTCCGTTTTCACACACTATACTACATAAAGAGCGGAACGTCAAGAGAAAAATGAAAATAATTTTTAGATTCCCCAGACGGCCCGCATAATGCCCGCGTAGTGAAAGCGGAAGTTCACGCGATGAATACGCACCAGTTCAATACCCATAGCGATAACATGAATTTTGATCTGTGTTGGACGCGACGGCATGATTTTCCCCTTTTCTCTTTTTTGTTCCCTGATTTCCCGCGCCCCTTTAGCGCGTTCAATCATCACTCTTTCAATATACTCTATGAAAGGGGGATAGTCAAGAGAAAAAAGAAAATAATTCTTCTTACCATGGTTTGCAGACGTATGCAGTCATAGCAGCCCTTTTTTCCGGTAGTAAGCTACGGCTTTCTGGATAGGAACGTATGGCCGTTCAAAGTCACAAACACTCAAAAGGTAATTGTGGTAATAGTGTCCATTAACCCTCTCATGGGCGTTCATAATCAATTCCGCGTAATTCTCATTTATTGTTTCATAGTCTTGAATGTATACACTATTCCCGCTCAGGAACACCGTGCAATGAACCCCGTTTGCAACCAGCATGGCTTTCTCAAACGGCGGCATATCCATAAACTTGAAGCACGGAACCGTCGTTATCTTGCTATAAACCCATAATTCTATGGTTCTCCTATGGACGCGGGAGCATTTCCTATCCTTAAGGATATAGATGATCTTATCCGCCAGTTCCGCGCTTTCGGCCATGAAATAGTAATATCCGGTGTTTTCCATCTCTTCAGGGTATAGACGTTCTTTCTTCATAGTTTACCGTCTCTTGCTAGCCGTTCTATCGTTTTATATATGGCATGTTTCGTGTGGCTTCTTGATAGATATCCAACAACGTATGTGTATGCTGTATTAAGCATGGTTGTATCCTGATGAATATTTGCATCTATAATGGCTTCTATGGCATCTTGTCTGATGGGGCCGATATCTACGACCTCGCCTAGACAGGGTATTTCTTCAAATTCTATAGAGTATTGTACAAATGTCGGGACAATAACTAAGCGTTCAAATGGATCTCGGATTCTGTACTGCCATAGCGATAACTCCGGTACAGAGCATTCATTTAGGTATGACCTGATTACCTTTCTATCCATTTTTCCCAGTGAAGAGTCTTTCGCTACATTGAAGTATTTAACCACCGTCTCTTCATTCAGGCCGATTCCGTGATAAATCACAATGCGCCTTCCACAATGCGGGGGACACTGATTTCCTTCCGGTTTTTCCCCATAGCGTCATATATCAGTGTTTTCAGGCTGATAGCCTGTCCGTAGTTCTCTATGGCTTGCTCTGGCGTTGCGCCGTTTCCATAGGTACCCCGAAGGATACAGCCCTCAGAGACTTCTACACGATCAAAACGGGCATAGAACCTGTCATTAGCCCCCTCTGAGGCTTTGCGTTCTGTAACCACCATATGAAGGTTATGCTTGTCTGCAAAGTCTTCCAGCGTCATTTCCGGCGGAATAACAAGCCGATACTGGCGTTGTGTTACAAGTTTCATGCTTTAAATACCTTTCAAGGCACTCGCATACCGCTTTGCAAGATCGTCATAACTGTATGTAGCCACTGATTTTACAATTTTCTTATCCGTTATTTCTACCGTCTCAAAGACCGCGTTGTGTACCAAGACCATAAAACGGAACGGATCTTTCTCTTGCAATTCGCTAACATGTTCAAACACATGGTAGAGGGAGTAGCTTGTGGTGACATCGGTACCGAATGCCTCCATAGAGACGACACCTTCTTTACCCAGATATTGAACCTTGTGGATCAGTTGTTTCCGCTCTTTCTTGGTATTATAGCGGATATGATAGACTTCTTTAGCCATGTTTTCCTCAAAGTATTGTCTCATGACGTTGGTCTGAATCGGATTAGTATGTGGTAAGCTGTGTCCCGGTACACAATTTGGCACACGTTTGCTTTCCTTCAGAAAATGGCACGGAATCAGTCCATAGGTTCTCAGGTTGAACATCCGGACTTCGGGTGCCTCATACCCTTCAAAGTATGCCCACTGGATATAGATAAAATCTCCCCCGCCTTGAATGACCTTTCCGAATCGTACCTTCCGCATGATACGTTTCAGGCTTTTATCGGCAAATAACCATTCTCCGAAATGCAGCTTACCCGGAAGGCATTGATGGAAAGACCAGAATGTTCTGCTGTTCATGAATCATTCCTTTACTTTGAGCCTATGACCGCGCTGGACTGCGGTATGAAACCATTTACCTCTTTTGGCTCTCCATGCTTTCCTGATATAACCACCTCTCAAAGCTTCCTCGGAATATATGCCACGCGACGCTTCCTCATACTCAATAATGATTCCCGTTGTGAGTACCAAAGCCCTTTCAAAAGGGTCGGTTACAGTGCCATTAAAGGTACTGGCGTCTACTCCGATAGGATTTTCATTGCACTGTACAATGAGCGCGGGATGAAACGGCCACGTTCCCGGAAAGTCTTCTCCCGGTTTCGGCATATATCGGACAAAATAGTATCCCACAATCACGGTATCCTTAACCGATGCCCACGTACAAGCCCATAACCGTAATAACTCTTGACGCGCCAAGCGCGTTTCATGTAATAGAAGTTTGAACCCATGATGTCGCTTTTTTCGTATTCTCCTATAATACCCCGCGCCATGACAACAGCCCTTTCCAGCGGGTCAGGAACGGCCTGCTCTAAGGCATAGCCACTGGCCCTTACAGGACATCCATTAAGTTCCATAATATACGCCGGATTTTTGACGCCATTTGGCATAGTTGGCACGCCCGATCCGGGTTCCGGAAAGCATCTCAGTAAGAAGTATCGTTTTAGCATGGTGTCTTATCCCTTACCCTGTTAAAAGCGTTCTTATCCCTACCGGCGATATAAAGCGGTGCATGTTCTCCAACACAGTTCTTCAGATTCTCTTTGTATCGAAGGTGCCACAGGGCAATAATCCGGTAGCAATCCCCGCCTTCCATATAAGCCCATTTACCGATGTATCCATCCGTTGCCAGCATAACCGTTTCAAGCGGATACTCTGAAATCGGATATATCAGTGACATCTTATACAGTAGGTAATCAGATGCCCTCCCGCCGACGATATGCGAATAAACCGGTGCAAAGTCACTGTTGTTTGTCTTCAAGTTAAACAAAACCCAGTCCTGTACGCTTTGCCGTTCCTTGCGTATTACAAGGTCTTCCACGCACAGGATACCCGATGAAGGTTCATTCCGATGTAAGAGAAAAATCGGATTGACCCTCTCCACGATATACGGTCTGGCTGTTTTGTGGCGGACTATCTGCATACGTCTGCACTCCCAAGGCGTTCCGAAAGCGGATATCCGGCAAGGTCAGCCATTTCAAGGTCTTTCTCATATTCCCAGATGGTACGCTCTTCCGGTGTCGTGGTTTCGAGATTCACTCTGTCCATGTCAAGCCCCTCTTTCAGAGTCAGTCCCCTTGACCGACACTTACAATATACCCTACAAAACGCGGGAAGTCAAGAGAAAAATAGGAATTATTCCAAGAAAAACCCCCACACTGTATAAGCTGCGGGGGAGGGGAAAGGGGCTTTACATAAGTTCTTTGTACGGGGTTGGGGTAAAGTGGAGGTCAAGTTCCGCGTAGTTCTCCACAAGTTCATTGATGCAGATATATCCGAGTTCGGTTTCAAACCCCTTGACCAAACCGAAACCAAGCATCTGTCCGTCTTCGTTGTCCTTTTCCATGACGTACCAATCCCAGCCATTGAGAAAGTAGTGGAGGTAGCACTTCTTTTCTTCGGCGGGAGTGTTTTCCGTCTCATAGATATTCGGCATCTTTTCGATGATCCCACGGAGTTCAGCCAGCTTGTCAGCAAAGAATTCACCCTCTTCGCCATAGCAGAATTCGCGGATGACTTTGCGCTGCTTGATGCTGATGAAGTCGCTGATTGCGTACATGTTGTCTGCGGCGGCGGTCAAGTTCATCTGATTCCCCTTTTCTCTTATGTTCACCGCGCCCCTTGCGCGATGTTTACATAATCACTATGCACGCTTAACGAGGAAAAGTCAAGAGTTTTTTGACTTTTTATTTCACTTTTCCTGTCCGGATAATCTCAGCCAGTTCTTTAGCGCGGCCCTTGACTTGTCTAGCCCATTTTGAGTCTAGCATCTCCCGCGCCGCGTCTTCCCATTCTCCAAGCTCCAAATGGCTCATTGTCTTCCGGAACCCCCAAAGCCCTTGGATACCCAAGTTGTAAGCCATATCGATCAAAACGGCCTGTCTTACCGGACTAAGGGTATGAAAGAAGTCAATACGCTCATAAAGATCCTGTTCAAGCTGTGCAAGGTCATTATAGAGCAGGGTTTCGGCCTCTTCTACCGTGATTCCACGGTCTTCCAGATTCCGGCCATATCCGATGGTAAGCTTTCCTGCGGTACACCGGTATGGTTTAAGCCGGAGACCTTCATGCTTCTTTATCAGTTCCGCAGCAAAATCGTTAATCATGACAAACCCTTTCTATAACCAAGGTCGGCATACATACTTCCGGAATCCCCAAGACGCGCTAAAAGCGGAACCTCTTTATTTGCCTTGGATTCTACCTCGACCTCTTCCACTGTAAGTCCAGTAGAAAGAACGAGTTGTGCAAATTTCTCCCCTTCTTTGCGGATAGTACGGAATACATCTCTAACCATACTATTCAGGGTTTTCTTATCAAAAACGACGGTGGCGGATTCCGCTTTACCCCATACCCCGTACATTCCATGATGGGCATGGTCATACCACCGCCAATAAAGTTCCCGGTTATCCCGGATTCTGTAGCCACGGATCAGCATAGTATCCCCTTCTTTCTGGCGGCGTGTTTTTGAAAGACATTAAATCCACCGGGTTTATGCAGAATAATCCTATCATATCCGGGGCATCGTTTTCCTTGCCAATTTTCGGCCTGAATCTCAATATTGGCTAAGTGGAGCGCAATCAGGAACGGATCAAGATCAGGACCATCATACCAAATACCGGTAGCATTAAAAGAGCTTCCCCATCTGCGATAATGTGATGCTTCTGCAAATAGCCGGATGAAAAGAATGATAATCTCTTGTCGCACTTGACATAGGGGAACCCTATGGATAAGCTCTCCCATGTAGTATATCGAGTATAACATTATTTCTTCCCCTTTTTCTTCTTTTCATAAATCATCTTAATGATAAAGTTACCCTTGGAGTCCGGCCCAGTAACTTCCGCGTTGATCGGAATGCTTTCTCCCGGCACTTCTTTGAGTTCAAAAGATACGATTTCACCCCCGGCGGCTAGAAGAGCTGCCTTAAAAGGGTCATTCGTATTTGCCCCATTACTCCAATAGGCATCATTTGAATTTGTCAACCGTGTTTTAAGTCGGGCCGAACCACATACAAGGGCATTATCAAATCCTTCTACCCAATTATCCCCATCAAACCAATAACCCCCGGCCCTTGCGGCATAGAATCTCATTTTTTACCTTTCTTCTCTTTTTTCCCTTCATAGACAACCGAGAAAGAATAATTGCCATACATATCTTTTTCACCATCCGTAGTAACAGTCAATGGGATAATTTCTTCTGCGGATTCTTTAAGCTCAAATACAACAATCTGTCCACCGGCGGCGGTCATAGCAAGGTCAAAAGGATCTTTGATCTTGCCGCGTGAATGCCGTGTAACAGCAGATTTGAGTTGTCCAAGACTATTCCTCAGACAATCTCTACCAAAACGGTTACTCCATTCGTATCGACCTAGCCACATATTTCCTATCCTAGCAGCATAATACTTCATTCTTCGCCTTTCTTTTTTGCTGTAATGTGGTATACAAAATATCCGTTTGGATGCTTATCCGGCTCAATCGTTACCACCAGCGGGGTTGTATCCTTGATCTCTACAGATACTATGTGGTGTTCAATAACTGCGTCTTGCTGGGAAATGATCGCGAATTTCAACGGATCATCCTCATAAAAACCCCCTTTGTGTGCCAGCATGGACTTTGCGCCTTTCAGCGTCGTAGTAGCTCGTGCTTTATGGATATCCGCCGACCAATATCCATAATCGGTCAAATACAGATTCCCACAGCGGACAACATAGAAATCCTTCGGCACACTCAATCCGGCCATTATCAATCCCTTTCTGCAGACGTATGCAGTTACTTGTCGGCCTTTTTCGCGGCAGACCAGGCCACGGCGAATGATGAAGATTCATCCTTTCCGCTATCCATGGCGGAATTAAAGGCATGAACCCAAGCCCTTTGGGCGTTCTTTGAATACTGTGCAAGGCTGGGGTGGCGCTTTACCGCCTCCTCTACAGAGCTAAATGGCATTGTACTTCTCCTTTTTCTCGCATTCCTGAAGGGCATAATAGAGCTTTTCACAAACAGCCGTATCGCCAATAGCTTGTGGTATCATAGGTTTACTCATATTCCCCATGATCCACTGTTCTTGAAGGTCTTCCGCTTGCTCGATTCGCGGAAGCTCCACCGCATAGGCTTCAACATCATCCCAGTTCATATTGCTTTGTGCCCAATCAAAGAGTTCCGAGGCATCATTAGCTGTATATTCGTACTCTTCTTCATAAGAATCGCCGCGTCCGGCATAATAGGAAGCCCTCAAGTGGGCAATAACATGACAAGGAAAAGCATATCGGCGTCCTGATTCAGTACTGAGGACCATAAACTTATCAGTGGTTTTCATCGTTCATCCTTTTTCTATGTTTTTTGTGGTTAGCTTCTCTTCCCACCATGACGATACGTTCTACCAGTATTGTATTCGTGCTTTGCCAAGATAACTTTTTGTATGTCTATACCAAAATATTGTGCGCTATCTAACACTCGAATAATAATATCGGCAAGTTCCTCTTCAAGACATGTAATAGGTTCTATCCCTGCCGTAATCATATCAGCACTCTTATCACAAGGCAGATGGAGATTACAAGATCTCCACGACTCATGCAATTCACTAATTTCATCGTGTAGATTATTACATATTCGTTCTATATATTGGTTTTCATCCTCCTCTTTATCATACCACCCCTTTTCTCGGGCTAGCACATGGACTTTTTCCGCAATCTCATTAATTGTCATTATTCATCCTTTCCAAGGATGTCACGAATACGTGAAACGGCTTCTTCCGGATCAAGGGAGAGATATTCATCAATCTTTTCCAGTACGGCGGCAGCATAAGTACCGTCAAGTGTCTTCTGTGCAATCCGTCCTTTAACGGTTGCCAAATGGTCCTCATAGCCTTTGATAAGGCTTCCGACGGCCTGCTTTGAGTTCAAACCAAGCTCTTCTTGGATTTCCTGATACTTCTTCCCGCCTTTTCGGAGCATCCAAGCCTTTCTTTGGCGGAACATCTTTCCCGACGGGTCCAATTCGTCATAGTTTTCCAGATTTCGGAGAGAACAGATATCCCGGAATTCAGTGACGGAAAACCCATACGTGTTGATGATTTCCAGCGGCTTGACACCGTTGGCATAATCGGTAAAAGCGGCCCTGATAGTATCTTCGGTCACCTTTTCATACAGTTCTTCCAAAGACATACCTCCGGATTCGAGCATTTCCCTGATCCGGGGGATTTCAAGGCCGGTATCACCTGAGATTTCATCCAAAGACTTCCCGCGCTTATTCAACCATTGAATAAATCCGGTAAACGCTACTCTGTCCATAACTACACTGATGCGGTTCATGATATTGCCTTTCTCTAAGTACACACAACAATTCCACAAGTTATTAACAAATAAAACGGGGTATATCACCTAAGCGATATACCCCATAGAAGCCAGTTAGTCAAGTATTTTTCTGAAATTTATTTCACTTCGGCCCTTTGTAGACCAATTTGTATTCGATGACCGGGACGAATTCCAGATTCGCGGTATCCTCCCCGATATGGTTGAGAAGATAGCACCGATTGCAGCGCGGATAGCGGATATTCGGTTCACCCGTCTTGGGGTTATATCCATCCTGTCCACCGTATCCGTTGCTGGTATCGGTGTCGCTGCAGGAAGTACGTCCATGTTCCGGAGCAATAGTGTCAATGAATTCTTGTGTGATAAGCATCCCTTTTCTCCTTTTTATGTTGTCAAGCCCCTTTGCTGACTCTTTAACTATACCCTATAGATCGGTGGTAGTCAACAGAAAAATAAAGATTTTTATTCTGGAATATAATCCCACCCGTCTGCTCTAGCATCTTCACAATCACATTCGCGAAAAGGGCAGAAATAGATGATCCCAAGAAAAGATACCCTTTTTTGCATAACAATCCATTTCTTGTTTTCTTCCATTTCATAACTTGTGGCTGCTGCCTGTGCAGCCTTCGGGTTTTTGAACGTGGCGATCATTTTATTTCCCTTTCTTCTATGTAAGCGTCATTGCTTACACTATCAATATACACTATAAGATTGGAGTAGTCAAGAGAAAATCAGAAATTATTTATAAAATAGAACACCCCGCCGATCAGAGCGGGGCATCTGGCCGAAGGATTATCTTAAGCGGGGGGTTACTCGTCTCCGGGTTCGCCACCGTCGTTATACCCATCGGTATAACCGTCTGTGTAAGCCTTATCAATAGCTTCTTGGACGATCTTGGCGATTTTCTTGCGGTCTCGCTTGCAGACATCTCCACCGCATCCGTCTACGCGCTTGCATCCAACGCAGCTCTGTTCGTTCAATGCTTCCATAATGGTAGTTGCACATTCCTTGGCATCGTCACTGGCTTTCACGGTATTTCTCCTTTTATTTTCGGTTGACTAACTTCCTAATGTCTTCCAGTATACTCAGATCCCGCCGTTTTCCATTGCTTGAAGTCGTTTTGTTAATGTATTTTTCCGCTTCTCCGAGCGGTATCCATTTGGTCGTCTCTGTCTCTTTGTCGTGGGGAAATGCTTCCCCCTGTTGCTGCATGACATAAAAAGCGGTCGCCGACGTATCCCCTTCGTACCACTTTGGTAGGGTTCCGTGGATCTTTCCGTTGATTCCCAGCTCTTCCCGGACTTCCCGGATGGCCGTCACTGTAGGGTCTTCTCCGGGGTCTTGACGGCCCTTGGCGTATGTCCATACATAACCGCCATAGGAACCCGCCACTTTCCGCATAAGGATGTTTTCCCCGGCTTCATCCAAAACAATACCCCCATAGGCAATGCTCTTACCTCTGGGGGCGGGTGGGAATGTCTGTGGAAGTCCTTGAAAGACGTTCTTTACCGGCGCGGGAGCCTGTTCTGTCCCTGTTGGTTCCTCTTTTGGCGCATTCCCGGCGGGTTGTTCTGTATAGGGTTCGATTCTGTTTGTTTCCGGGTTATGCCACCATTTTGTACCGTCGGTATGCGTCCAATAAGACGCCTTATTCAGAAAGAAGCGGCCAAGTCCGAGAGCTTTATACAAATCATCCACCATAGCTCCTTTACTGCGTACGTATGCAGTTTATTCTGCGAATTCAAAGCTATAGTTGCTGTAGGAACCAGCTTCGATAATCAGGCCGTGCAGCCACTCTTGCGGGCTGTCAATCCCATACATGACATGATTGACGTATACGCGGCGTCTTGCAAGCATCTCAGCATATTCCTTGTTATCAACGACAATCTTGCCATTGACAATGCTTACCGTATAGTTGGGTTTTCCCGTCTCAGTATCATAATTGGTGACACTCTTAAGCGGACGCGACATGAATTCTTGAACACTCGCATAATCGTTAATCGTAGCCATTTTACACACCTTTCTTCTTTCGAGGGAATAACTCTTCTCTTATCTTACTTCGTGCATTATCAATCTCCGCATTTCTTACGTCTGTTGGATTCGGGAAAAGTTCCCCGGCTGCTTCTTCAGCGGCCTGTTGTTTTCTACGTCCGATTTCTTCTCCAACTGTAGCCGTTATATGCCCTTCTACTTGTTCGTCCTCTATATCATTTGCTCCTTTAAAGGCTCTTTGTACGTCTTTCAGCCGCTCATAAGAACCTTGTTTCTCTGTGTCTGAAAAATTAGCACCATCAAAAACGGTCATAAACTGTTGCTCTGTAATGCTTAGTACCTTATTCCTAGTGTCACGATCAAACAGCATAGAGTCTTCTACAGTTATTTCTTTATAATGACCCATATCCTCGTAATCTTTGATAGTTCTAAATGTCAAGTCCGTTAGTACGTCATCAGTTCTCTTTTGCTCTGTTGCATTTGGAAAGCACAGGCCATTGTCAATGGCATACACCCGATTATCTTTCAGATCAAGCATGTAGTTTTCAAGGTGCCTGTCCGTATTACAAGTAACAATATCGAGAAGCTGAAGATTAAGAAGTCCCTGTTTAAGAGCGGGAGGAATGCCGGATTTCCGCATCTTTTTAAGCTGTGGATACACATCGCTCGCTCTTTTACCCTTTATAAATAGCTGGCAAGATCCTGCCAGAGACTTTTCATTCCCGGTAATACCAAGTCTAGCGACCGTTTGAACCCTCATAGTCGTTGGCGGAACAACATCCAATCCGAGAAGTTCACTTATTTTGTACGCGGCTACCTCACGGAACGCTTGCGGTGTTGTTTTTATGTCTACCGTCCGTCTTACCTGTTTATTCTCAGTCTCTAATTCAATAGGCTTAAAAACACCACTACATTTATTGAAATTGCATAAAAGCGTACCATTTACACCGCTTGTTATGTCCTTATAGTTCTTTCGGCCAGTGCTGAATTCCGAGAAAAACGGTTCCGTACCGGAAAACCACTTAACCGCTATGGCCGGAAAACCCTTGAACATCACCTTTCCGGCCCTATTTTTCTGTTGATCCTCCACGGAACCCGTACCGGCCTCCTCGTGGTACGGTTCTATCTGCTGGGTCTGGGGGTTTCTCCACCACAAGGAACCATCAACGTGTTCCCAGTATTTTCCTTTTTTCAAGCATAAACCCAAAGTCTACTTGCATTTGCATTCTTTCATCCTCCATAAATGGCATAGTAGTATTATACCATTTTTTGAAGGAAAAGCCCCCCTTGCGGGGGACTTTCCTATAATCAATATACCCTATAAACCGATGATAGTCAAGAGAAAAATTAAAATTTATTTTAGTGTTCTACCAAGTTGGAAGTAAGCCGCCGCCAAGAGCGCGGTGGGTGTGTAGATCTTTTCCGTCTTGCTTGTCTCGCTTGTCAGGTGTTCCACATAAGGGTCTCTACGCCATATCCAGTCGGACGCGCCGCCCTTGGAAAGCGGCTGTAGTGTCTTGGTATCGTTTTCTATGGCGTTTGTCCACTTGACTAGCATTTGCGGCATGGCATCAAGATCCGTATAGGGTTCGCCGTCGATAGCCATATAAAAGGGATTATCGTACTTTGTCCATGTCATACTTGACGGGCTTTTCCGTTCCAGAATCTCCAAAGCCAGCCAAGTCGAGTTGATATGCTGCCGAAGTCCTGAGAACCAATTAGCCATATAGCCCAGCGCGGGAGCGGCAAGAGCGATTGTCTTGGCCTCCCGTTCCACTGACTTCATGGTAAACGGACTCCCTACGGGATCCGCCACCGGAATACCCAGCTTGTGCATCTTGTACCAAGCCGACGGCCCCGCAAAGGACTGGGCCTTTTCCTTATACCAGAATCCCGGCATCGAGGCGGATTGCTTCCAATCCGTGTCTACCTGATACGGCGCAAATGTCCGGGCGTTCTTCCCCACAGTAAGGACGGTATTGACACAGCTCTGGCATTTTGCCATAAGTTCGTTATCTTCCACATACTTACAACCACAAGCCATCCATCCTACCCATGCCAGCATATCAATAAAGCCGTCATAGGTCTTGTCAAGGGTATGGTAGTAATAGCCCGTACTGGGATCGAAGGAATTCAAGACGGAATCCCGCCAGTATTGGATCTTCGGCGGAAGTGTGGTAGGGTCAAACATGATTATTCCTTTCCTTAATTGTTATGTGTTAAAAAGTGTCCCGTTCTGAGTCTGTTCTTGCTTGATGCAATGCGGTGAAAACCAGACACGCTCTTTATGGGAGTTTGCTTTGCCTTGCGTCTCGTCACCATCCGCGAAACTGGCATATCCACCTTGCGCTTTCCATGCGACGCATTCCCACATCTCCGGCATGGCGTGTTCACCGTCGTATCCGCACAGCGCAATGCGGAAGTTCTTGCGGTCCCCGTTGGCAATCGCCCATTCGCGGACTTCGTGGGCGACATCAAAGGAGTCGTTCGAATAAACATTGGCTTCGCGTGCGGACGCATAGGGCGGGTCAAGGAACACGCCCTTGATGGTGCCAGCCGTCAGCGCGCCATCGGTACAGATACGCTTCCAATCTCCACAACAGACGCGGACATTGGCAAGGCGGTCGCAGATGGCACCAAACTATTCACGCAGCCATTGTTCACGGTCGCCATCGAGCTTCCTATTGACGCCCTGTCCGTTGCCGCTGATGTGTGGGAGCTTATTCGCATCCTTGCAGACGCCGCGCCCGTTCGACTGCTCATGGTCATCCGGATAGTAATTACCGGCACACCATCCCGAACCGATCCACGAGCAAATACCCCATACCCACCATCCGGCGCGCTGAACATCGTAAAAGTCTGGGTCATGCTTCATGGTGTCCAAAAACCCTTGCTTCTCCGGTTGCTTGCACAGCCAACGGTGCCGCGCTTCAAGATCAACCTCATTGACTGGATTCGTGGCCCAATGCGCCACGGCGTCCGGATCGGATTTCACGGCGCGCCAGAAATTGGCGACAAACCCGTCAATGTCATTCACCGTCTCGATGCTGCCGGTATGATGATCCGGCCTGCCCCAGAGCATGGCACCGGATCCGAAAAACGGTTCTGCATAATTGCCAACGTCACCAAGGCGGGGCCACACCAGATGCGCAACGCGGGACTTACCGCCAAACCACGGAAACGGCGCTTTAAGCTGTTTATCTACCATATTATTGATTATTCCTTTCCTTGATTTTGTCCAAAAAGCTTCCGATTTTTCCGCGAATCTCTTTTTCTTCTACTTTTGTCCGGTAAGCACACTTTTCACATCTTGAGTCTTTCCGCTCGCGGCTGTGACTGCATACGTCTGCACTGATATCATAACCTTGGCCGGGGCATCTCATACTCTTTCGTCCTCAAATTCATACATATCACCCATGTGTTCAAAAAGGGAATGAGTTACTTCTTCATCTCCGTCATCATCATCTTCTTCCGGATCCCCGTAATCGGGTATGATATGAAGCTTATGCCGTTTTATTTCTTCCATCCGCTTTTGGATCGATTCAGCGATGGATTTCCGGTTTTCTTCCAGTCCATTGCCGGTCTTCTTGACTAGGTTTTTCTTGTAATCGTCTACCATTTCTACCTTTGTAGCTTCCAGTTCATCAATATCATGGACTAATCTATCCGCGATGGTATTCCCGTTATCGGCCAGCCACCTCAGCATTCGGATAGAAAGGTCTTCCAGCATAGTATACTCAAGATTATTGTATACTACAATACCGCCGTAGGATAGCGGGTAAGTTCTGATCTTTTCCGGTGTTAGCGTTCTAACAATATCTTGCGTCTCAAATACTTCTGTTACTTCATCAATCGCTGACATACTAATACCCCTTAATCATGGACAAACGGTACCCGCCGGAATGACTCACCCATTCCAGCGCGGTATATTTTTCAGCTAAAAGTAGTTCAAGAGCGGAGTTGGTAAAGGCGGGGGCTATTGCTATTCCTGTGGTGGATTCCCAAAAACCGGTCTGTTTTCCTACTCTGTCTAAAACGCGGACTGCCTTTGTAAGTTGACCACTCACTTCATGGTCTGCTTTATCTGACTTGACTTCTATGACGGCACAGAGGGTTCCGGGGAGGATACAGGAGGGGTTATAGCGGTTCTGGACTACCATATCGGCCCGCTCATCACTGGTATTGTTATAGCGGAATTCCTTCCCCTTGACCCAAATCGTATCCCAACCCATAGCCGATTGTATCAAAAAAGGGTTTTTCCACAGGTTATCAACAATCTCTTGGTGTGTCATTATCAGGAATACCTTCCAGTACGCTTAACATGTCATTTGCGGTATCGCGGATAAACCGCATTGTCACTTGTTCACCAAACACCGGTTTTGTTGCACTATCGCGGATTATGGTAAGAGTTTTTATCAATTGTTTGAAGTACCTTACCTTTTGTGAATCACTCAGTTCTGCCATAGCATTATCTCCCTTTGAGTTAGCTTTGTCAAGATATTTTCAAAACTTTTTTCAAAAATTCCCCAAAACAGGCAAGTGACTTTTCCGCATTCCGTTGCGAATAGATCTTTATTTCCTCCGGAAGTTCCCGGTATGGGATCATAAACCTAATCCATCTGGCACGGGTTTCTTCCGATAACTGCTCTCTTTCCATGATATCCCGCGCCCAGACAATCCATTTGGCGTGTTCTACTTCCGCTAATGTTTCCAATAATTCTTCATTGAAGCCGGTCGTCTGGGTCTCTTGCGGCCTATTCGGCGGGAACATGCCCTTCCGCTTCTCATCCGCAACCGCTTCAAGCTGCTTTTTCCTGCTCTCCATGAATCCCATTACAGTCTATCCCATTCCCCGGATGCCTTAAGAGCCTTAAGAAGTTCTTCTTTCTCTTTCTTCCGTTGCTGGAACGGACTGCCGAGGCCATTCAGGGCCAGAAAGGATCTCCGCTTATCGCGGTCAAGCTTCAAGTTCTCAAGCAGTCTCAGTTGGTCAAGCCGCTCATCGCGGAGGTCAAATATGTCTTTGGATGAAGTCCGTCCCATAGTAGATCGAACAACAAAGGGGGCTTATGCCCCCTTGTTGATATCGCCTTTCGATTGCATGTAGTTAAAGAGAGCATCGACAACAAAATTGACGGCCAGATTGAGGGCAAAGAGTTCCGCTTTTCGCTCCAACCCGCCGAAGACAAACGGGATGTCAATGTTATTCTGATTTCCGTCCGGCCCACGGTCAATCGCCGTATACACCACAAGAACCATGTCCCTGACCAAAGCCTTCTTGTTCTCGCCAGACAGCCCTTCGATGGAATCAACCCGCTTCATGAACGCGGGAACCATAGAGCCGATTTGGGTGATATCGCCGAAGGAAAAACCGTCTGCAAACGTCTGCACCACTTCATCGGACATATTATAGATGTCAACCAGCAACCCGCCAATATAATCAGAAACGGCGTTTTCGGCTTTAAGGGACTCATAAGCCAGTTGCAACGCGATATCAAACTTCTCAAACGTGATAGCCATTGTCATAACTCCTTATTATTACTTGATTTGGGCGTCTTTTTCAGGCACGAGGTAAACAACCCCGCCCTCTATCTTAGCATTATAAAACTTATTATAGTCATCTGGTGTTACTTCAGTAACCGATACGGTAGTCGTGGTGGTTTCAGTGACATATTCTCTTCCCCAAACCGTTACCGTAGTTGAAGTTGTGGCGGTATCACCCTTGACTTCCGGGGTGTTCTTCCCCATCGTGTACTGCTTCAGGGCGGTAATAGAACCATTACAGAAATCTTTCAGGAGGATAATCACCCGCTCCGGCAGGACTCCATCGACGGGGATCTTGATACCACCGGCAAACGCCATAAGGGAGGCGGTATATGAGGAATACTTAACCGGGACGATCATGTTCAACTGACGCTGGAATTCCGCCTTGGTCATCTCCCCGACGGTACCCGAATCCAACAGGGCGATGATTTCATAGATAAAGGCGGTATACTCATCAATCTGCCCTTGGGAAGTCGGATCCACCACATCCATAACGGCGGTCATGCCCAAATCACCCGCCGACCGGGCGGAAGCACGCTGCATATTGTAGCTATAACTGTAATTGCAACCGACCGTCATAAGCACCAAACCAAGCACCGTGACATAACTGAGCATCTTCATAGCCAAACTCCTTAGAATAAACGATTTAGGGCACCATTGCCCTTCTCTTTACCTTTATAAGTCCATTATACCCGTTTTCAACCCGAAACAGAAAAAGGACTGCACACGTATGCAGTCCTGATTTTTGTAACATTTTCTTGCACTATAACACCTGAAATGTTATTCTGGGTTATTTCACCTCCAGTTGGTATCGTTCCCAGAACGGGACGGTATTGACTTCAAGGGCGGACAGGGCATCCTTCAGAGCCAGCTTGCGGCCCTTGCTCTTGCAGTAGTTGTCCTTTTCGGAACAGTTGGAAATCCCACCAACACCGGCACCGTCGGGCCGAATGATATAGCATTCCGTAGTTCCGCCCTTTGCGGACAGCTCGCTGGTGACGGAATACTCCGGAACACCCTTCGTCACGGACAGAACCTTGATCTTCGGAACGTACTTGCGGCGGTGGAACCACTTGACCAGATAACTCTCTCCATTCACAGTCACTTTCATTTTCTTCCCTTTCTCTGTAATCACCTTGTTTTGTACTTCTAACATCGACTCTTACACTATACACGATGAAAGATAGATAGTCAAGGGAAAAATAAAGAAAATTATGCTTTACTGAGAAGGATAGCTATAGCTTCTTCTTCTACAATGTACTTATGACAGGAATTGCACCGCATAACAAGTTGTCCGCCATGATCTAGAGTATAGGTAACAGGGCTTCCGCAATAGCATTTGAAGTGCGGGTGTTCGGTCTTGTATTCCGGCGGGACGTTGGTATCTTCCCACGGCCAGAATTCCCTATTACAGTTGTCGCATTTCCAGCCATACAAATCACCATTACTAAGGGCTTCCGGGTGATTCTCATACTCAATAAGGTCTTGACTCTTTCTGGGCTTATTCCCGATTCCCCGGAGGTGGCTCTTCATCATCTGTCCAAGATGCTCCATTTTCTCCTTATAAACGTCTTGGGACATAATAACGGATTCAAAGAGCGGGATGCCGCAACAGGTACAGAGCGGGTACGTCTTAATCAGCGGAACCATCTCATAGCAGTTCTTCAGTTCTACCTTAATGGTATTGTGGGCGTCCATGATATCATCGGCGGTTATCTGGAAGTTACCGTTCCTGATACCCACGGGGAGCGCGGCAAACTTCGCGCTATAGTGGGGGTTCGGGGAGAATCCAATAGTTCCAACCGGATTGCTCAAAGGCGCTCCGGCTTCCCACACATGGGTAAAGAAAACTACTTCTATGGTTACACCGGGGATATCTGTCTTATATGACAATCCTTCAAAGGTATCAAACGCCGTGGCCCGCATCCGATACCCCTTCGGTGGACAGAGCTTTTCCAGAATATCCCTGATCTTTCGGCCTTCCGTGGTCGCTTTGTGATGGTATTCCAAGAATTCCAACCTGTCCCGGTATGCTTGCAGGGTACACTGATTCCGCCCGTAGCTGGAAGCATTGACACCCGTAATCGTTGGAGGAACAGGAACAATGCTTCCACGGGCTATTTGCGGGAAAGCTGACACGGCACACCTCGTTTTCTACATAAACGGTCACTTCAACAGGTTTTTTGGTGAATCCAGATCATCCAGATCATCATCGGCGTCCGGGCTGTATTCAAAATCCACCGGCGCGTCTCCAAAGCCACCTTGGGCCTTGACCTCCCCAAAGACGGTCTTCAGGACTTCATTGATCTCCTTGTTATCCCGCTTCGTGCCTTCGGCAACGTCATGTGTCAACTGATAGAGGTCTTTGTCACATTGAACCATCAGGTGCATCCGGTTCTTATAGCAGAAGAAAATATACCCCTTGGGAACGGTTTCGCCAAATTTATTCATGACTTCATTCAAAACATAACTCACATTGTCGATGATTTGAGTCTTACCGGCCCCGGATCCACCCTCTTTGGCTTCCTGAGCGGCCTTCTCGGTCTTCTTTTTCTCTTTCTTTAGATGCTTCTCAAACTCTTTGATATCCCCGAACCCCATCTTATCTGCAAGTTGTTCATTTGTAAAGGGTTGTGTCGTAGAACGGTTGATATGCTCCAAGAGCTTGTTGAATTTGGCGGTATCCAAGTCCCCACGGTCGATATTTCTTGCCATAAGCTCGGTATACCGTTCAACTTCGTCTTGGAGGTGTTCCTTGACCACCGCCGGGATTGTCTTCATGTCGAGGATACGGGCGGCCTTCCAGCGGTGTTCCCCGCCAATCAGGAGGAACCGCTCCGCGTTTTCCGGGTGGACAATGACTTGGATAGGCTCATCAAAGCCATGTTCCTCAATTCGCTTGACCAGCTTGGAAAACTTGGCGTCCGACATGACATTCGGATTGCGGGGATCGGGATCAATAAGATCCACCGGAAGTTCCACCGCTTTATCCCACTTGTTGAATTCTGCCATTTTTGCTCCTATTCAGATATTCTATAAGATCGTCACTATCGTCAAAATCCTTGGTTGTCATTCCGCAAACAGAGCAAACCGCATTGAAAATCGGTCTGCCATTGACCGTACCGACGATTTGGAGCTTCCAAGTTCCCCCACAGTATGCGCAACCTTCTTCGATAACACTTGGCGCGGGGCGGGCATCAATTCTCTTCACTCCATACGCATGCACGATACGGTCAATGATAGTCATTCTTTCCCTTTCTGGAATCTCTCGATGTTTTCCTTAGTCCAAGTCCCGTCGGGACTTGCGGCTTTCCTCTTGGCTCCGGTGATATTCTCGGCCCCGCAGGACTGACAGCGGACAGACATACCGGGGATCATCTTCTTGCAACGGTTACAGATGGTAAATTCCGGGCTGATAGTGATCTGCGCCGCGTTGGTCTTCCGGTAGGTCATCTCTACCAGCTTGGCAATCGACTTCGCGGACGGCCTGTTCTCCCCTACAAAGGCATGGATGATAGCCCCGGATTCAATCAGATTGTGGAATTTGGCCTGTTTGACGATTCTTTGGACAAGATCCACATTGCAATCCGCTCTCAGGTGAATCGAGTTTGTGTAATAGCATTCGTCTTTCTCAATGTCACCTTTAACTACTTCGACAGATTCCGGAAATTTCTTCAGGTCAATTCGTGCAAATCTGCGGCTGGCCGATTCGGCGGGGGATTCTTCCAGTGTAAACTTCAACCCGTATTTCTCCCCAAATTCCTTTACCGTATAGAACATATGACTGATGATCCGGAGTCCGGCTTTCAGTGTCTCATCATCTTCATGGAGTTCTTTTCCAAGCAAATACTGGACGCATTCATTCAGGCCGATCATGCCGATGATATAGGTACACTTGTCGAGTTCCACGTATGGCTTGCCGTCACTGACGATCTTCCCAAGCTGCCACAGCGGTAGGTTAGGTGCCGACATCAATCCGGCGATATAGGCTTTCTTCTGCAAATGAGCCTTAAGGCAGATATCCATAGCCTTGTCGATTTCCGCATAGAGCTTCCGGATCTTTCCCTTTCCGGCACGGTACGCGCATTGCGGGAGATTTACCGTGACATTCTGGAACCCGCAGAAGCGTTGACGCTCTGGGTGCTTAAGAAGCTCTTCATCTTCAATGGTAAACCGGAGTCGGCAACAGGCGGATTGACTGGCGGAATCCCGGTCAAAGGCAAAATAAGGCGATCCATTATGGGCAGCTACCTCACAAGCATAATCAAATACTTTCTTATGCTCTGGGTCGGTAAATGTGTCATCATTTATGTGGAAATTGCAGTTCTTTGTAATAACACCATTTGCAAGTACAAAGGTATGCTCAGGGTGATCCACCTCAACAGCTACGCTATCCACAGGAACGACAGATACCGATTCCACCATAACTGGAATGAACGTATTGAACAACTCGGGATATGTAAATCCAAAACCGGTATCCCTCGACAAGAATTCACGATTCTGATAGCACTCACGCAATCCCTTAGCACACTTGGTCGGTATGGAATTACTCCAAGAGGTGTCTGTGGCATCTTCATTACCATTATCTCGGGACATCCCGACATCTTTGAGGATATCATTCATGCGTGTCATCTGCTTGAATCCCTTGACTGCTACGTTGTAATACAGCCGTCCGGGGTAATTCTTTCTTGTTTCGGTATAAACAGATGCATAGATACCAATTTGTGACAAAAGAGCGCAAAGACCATAAGCAAGTTGCTCTGAGCTTGTGGAGTAACTGATAAAGTCATTCTTAATCGTTCCATCACCGTGCCACAATGAGGCAATAAATGCTTCTACTACAGAGCGTTTTGATTGAAATATGCAGTCCGGAATGGCCTTTTGGCTCGCATGGTTTGTATATGTAGGGCATACCTTCTGCAAAGTCCGCTTGAGGAGAACATTGCACAGTGTTACTGTAGAGCCGTTCTCAAAATACGTGCTATTGAGGGTTTTAACCGCATTAAGGATGCTCTCACGGTGGCGACTTGTTGGTATCGTCGCAATTGCAATATTATTCCCTGTATAGCACCCCTCGGACAAGAAATACCCCAAGAAACGGGCGAAGTCTTCCGTGACCTCGAACGTTATTGGCATCTTGTTGTCTTTCTGGCGCGGCCCAGTGATATATGATGTGCCGGTAAGGTTATCAATGTCACAATCCGACATCTTAATCCACCCATCGCGGACTTGCCACCATTTGGTTCCAGTTGCCTTTACGTTATACACCTGAAGGTTAGGATACTCCTTAAGACAGTCAAAAGCGTTAATAACGACGTAATCGTTCCGGTCTTCACATTCAAACGGACGATACAGGAGGATATCACCCTTTTTGAGGTCTTCCGCCTCCACACGGATTACGTTTTCACCGTCAAACACAGGGTATTGATGATCTTTTGTTGTCTTTATTGATTTATACCCAGAGAGGCGGACTTCAATACCGTCTTCAACCCCTCTTTCGGCGGCATCCTTAACATTAACCCATTCCATCTTGGAGCCCGCAACAGTGTCATAGTGTGGGACCTTGATAACACTACCCCCGTCAAAGGAGGAAAGGATGTCCCCGATAGACATGATTTTGCGGATACCATCCTCTTCGGCATATACCAAGGTATCCTTGTCGTGACATTTTGGAAATTGAAAAAGATTTCCGTTTGAATCCCCGTCTTTCCACACTTTAAGCATAGCAATTGCAATTCGCTGTGCTGTCTTTTCGTAACTTGAATAGGTACGCCCTGTATACTTTCCACACGGCCCTACTGCGGGAACGTCCTTCAAATAACTTGGGACGCCAGAGTTCAGGTTGAAATCTAAAAATAACGATTGTCCACCTTTGCTGAAACAGTTTTGAGCGCCGGAGAAGATCATGTACTGTGCCACCTGTGAAATCTCTTTGTCTGTTGCATCCTCAAGGTACGGTGCGTAGAAGACGTTGACCGCGCCAAGACCCAAAGCTCCGGCGTAATATGCTTGCATATTCGACAGGAAAGTATTCAGATGGCCCGTGAGTGTATTGGCGTGTTTGGCGGGAGACGATTTAGTGTCCATAGTCCACAAATCAAGTCCATACATCTTAAGATATTCTAAGGAATGTCCACTACAGTAGGCTCTCGTAGGCATTCCTAAATCATGGAGATGAACTGTACCATCTCTGTGGGCATCCGCGACATCCTGTGTAAACACTTTATTCAAAGCGTACTGTTTAAGCATAAACTCGGACAGCGCAAGGTTAATCGCTTCCGGATTATTTGCTGTTATATTTGCGTTTTCCTTGCTCTTGGAGTGTATAATATCATCCATCTCAGAAACGGTAAGTCCAACAAGAGTCTGCCGCTCCAAGAGTTCGGTATACCCGCGTTCAAATAGTTCATTATTGACAAGTTCCCGGATCAGGGAGAGGCTGATTCGGGATACCCCGGACTGGATTACCCGCTTTTCCACGATAGAGGCAATCTTGGCGGCTTCGTCGGGCTGAATACCCTTTTCATTGACAAGGGAATCCGCGATGCGTGCCTTATTCCATTCCTGATACTCCATACTGGCGTCGGAATCTACCAGCAGATGCTTGTCCGTGGTGGATGCTTTCTTCTTAACTACCTTACGTACCTTGGTTTTAGCTCGGATTTCATCCCGCTTTTTGCGATACAGGATGAAGGATTTGGCGGTACGGGAATGTCCTGAGTCGATAAGGACTTTCTCTACCGTATCTTGAACGTCTTCAATGGTCGGAACCGTCTCAGTGAAAAGCTTTTCAAGGACTTCCGTAACCTTTCCAGCAAGGGCTTCCGCAAGTTCGCGGTCGCTTCCATCGACAGATTCGGCGGCCTTGTAAATAGCCTCGGTGATCTTGCTTTGGTCAAACTTAACAACCCTACCGTCACGCTTCTTGACCTTTTCCGGCATAGCCATAACACAACCCTTTATAAGTGAAAGATTTAAGACAAATCTTCGTCTTCCGCCTGTGGTTCTTCTTCGACATCAACCGCCCAGTGGTGGGGACAGCTCCAACAATCATGAGTCAGGCTTACCTCGTCTTTCCTGAAACAGACGCCGGTATACCGTTTTTCACCCTTTCCCTTTTCAAACCTCCTTAGTTCATTTTCAAACCTTTGTTGGTGGCGGCACGTTTTACACGGATTGTAACTGAATTTCTTGTTTTCCATGTACGCTCCTTTAGAGATAGTATTCCTTAATTATCCCTATAAGGACTTCATCCTGCATACGTATGCAGTTCCGCCATAATCATATCCCTATGGGCGGCACAGAATAACACCTTATCGGCGTCTTCGTCCACCGGATTGTCCCCGATTTCAAGCAGGGCGTCAAAGGAACATCCAAGCTGTTTGTACTCACACCCATCACAACCCTTCTGGGATAGGTGATGGAATATCTTCCGTGCTATCTTCCCCGACAACCGCTCTAAGCTCTCTTTGGTGTTCGGCTTGCAGTTCTTCAATGCGTGCCTCCAAGTTCCTTGCCCTTTGTTGTTCTCTAGCCCACCCCGCATAGGCGGCTTGCGCGGCCTGTTCCGCGCTCTGATAGGTCATTCGCCAACGCAAGTAACTCATGTCACTAAGTCCTTTGCTTCATCGAGTTTACAGAAATCGGCCCACCGCGTCCGTTTGACCTTGTACGGCGGGAGAATGTCCTTGAATTCAGCGGCATACTGAATCTTATTCTGTCGTTCTTTTTTGTCAAATGTTTGCTGGAATACAAATACAGTATTCCGGTATCGTTGACCGGATACCCAACGGATGCCCCTGTAGGTAAATTCCTTTACCGGCAATGGCTTAAGCATTAAACGATACCCCCAAACGTTCTGTAATCTCTTTCTTTCCGAGAAAATCTTCTCCAATCCGTACCAGCGGGAATTCATCATCCTGCATGGCAAGCGCGGCCAGCATATCCACGATCTCTAACTTGGTAAAGCGGTCTCCTTTCCCGTCAATATGCGCCTTGAGAACCTTTTCCCCGTCTACCAGCTCCACTTTAAGACGGTTATCAATGACAAAATCCACCAGCTTCTTGCAGTCGGTACACCCATCACGGACAAACACAATCATTTACTGGATCCTTATAAACAGCGAAATCCTCTTTATAGAACACCTCATAGCGCGGCTCGTGCCGTGCTGAAATACATTCCGGGTACCGTGCCTTTTCGGACAGCCAGCCATTGCGGATAAAGACTTCACACTTCTCTTTATCCACTAGAATACTGTCTCGCCCACTTATTACGGCATAGACACACTCCTGTGTCAAAAGAATGTATGCTAATCCGATTCTCTCATTATCAGGAAAGTAGGCGTTTTGTGCAAGACGGGCGACGCAGTTAAACACGGCATCGCTTGGAAACTCCCTGTCAGTCGTAATCTTATACAGAATGCGGACTTGTGTATGGATGTCGGAGATCGCCTCCATTGTTGGCATCCGCTTTCCTGTATAGTATTGCTGAAAGAAGTCAATAAGGTACTCGTTACACCTTTCGACATAGGCACCGGATGTCTGTTTTGCATACGCCGAACAGATTCCACGATACTTCCGCTCAATAAGAGCCATCTGGTAAGGGTTAAGGAACGGTATAGTGTTCATAGCGATGTCCCCTTTCTCCCTTTACTATACTTGACAAAAGCCCCCAAGTCAAGAAAACTCTTGTAAATCTCTTGACTGGCGGTACGGCCTATGATAGAATGATGGTATAGTATGATTCTCTTTTTCATGAAAGGTTACACAGGCAATAATGGACTATCAGGACAGAAAACCGCGTCGGGAACGCGGAAAAGGTAAACCTACCCACCGAGAATTCCGCGACAGCTTCGATACAAATTGCAGACGTATGCAGAGAAATCAATTCCGGAAAAACAAGTTCGGATACTAGATGCCTTACCTGTTATGGATACCCCTGACTATCCTCTATTACGGCTTCTATGCCTATCTGAGCCGCCAGTCTAACCTATTTGGCGGGTATTGGTCATGGGGAATGTTCATAACAGGAGCGGTATGCCCTATATGGCTGATTATCTCCCGCTGTACCAGGAATATTCTCTTTGACGGAATCCTCTATGATACCCTGATGTTCTTGGCATTCACCATAACCCTCCTTATCCTCGGAGAGGGTCAAAACTGGGGTTTTACCCAGTATTGCGGTCTTTTTCTTGTCATATCCGGACTTATTTTGTTGAAAATATAGCCTGTTTTTTCAACTGAAAACCCCCTCGCGGGGGTCTTTTATTCTTCTTCACCTTCATTCAGCTCGTCTTCATCGTACTCGTCTTCATCGTCTTCTATCAACTCTGCTAGGTCTTCCGGCCCCTGAGCGCGGTAAAGCTTCTTACAGCGGGAGCATCTGACAAAAGCGGGACACATAAAGGTGTCCTTGGCTAATTCATAATGGTCTGCCGTCAATGGTTCACAAGGATCCATACCAAGGGCGTCTCTGAGGTCATTGTCAAGGAATTCAACCGCTACCTTGGCGGAGAAGTTCTTCTTATGACACTCTGGGCATTTCCAAGAGTAAGCCCATTCGAGTTGGATGTCAGCTAATGCTTCTGGTGCCGGGGTGTCCATTGCCGTTCCTCCGCAAAGGTCTACCCCTATTATATTTAAATGATAGTAGATAATCTGTTAGATAAATTATTATCTACAAGGATGCTTCTTATCTCCCGGTGGATCCAAACCCGCCTTGACGGTCGGTCTGATTCAGTTCCTTGACTTCCCGGATACCCATTACGGCTACCGGAGTCAGCATCAACTGGGCAATCCGGTCGCCTTTTTGGACATCCATAGTCTTTTCCGTGGCGTTCATCAGGATCACCCCGATTTCATTCCGGTAGTCAGAGTCGATGATACCGGGCTGATTTGCCACGATAAGCCCTCCAAGGGCCATGCCGGAGCGCGAGCATACCAAAAGCGCATAGTCTTCCGGGACGGCGCAGGAAAAGCCCAGCTTGACCAGCTTGATCTCCCCCGGAACCAAATGGAAGGAAAATGGGCTGCATACGTCTGCGGCGGCGGCCCCTTTGGTCTTATATTGCGGGAGAACCGCGTCGGAAGACAATTTCTTGAATGGAACCTCGGTAAGCATTTTGACAGTCATTCTTTAAACCCCAGTTGATTGCAATAATAGTAGATAATCAGCTAAAGGTACAATTATCTACAAGGGAATGATATCACAAACAGATGATAAGCACTCCAACAGCATAAATCCCGATAGCCACAATGACTTCAGCGGCGTATTCCAGTATATTCGTACCGGTCGCATCGTTCTGTTCCGTCGGTTGTGGCTTTGCCTGATTTTTGTTCATGGCCGCATACCCCTTTCTTATAGTCCTTATGATCCCTGAGAAAATACGCACAGTTCCCACATACTCTCGCACAATCACACATGTTCTGTATCTCCTTATCGTCTATTTCTTCGGCGGGATTCAGTGAATCCCCATATATTTCTAAGCACCGGTCTCATTCATGGTTAATCAAATACATGAGTAGGCAAGCCATTGCCGACACCGTAGCGATAAACGGAGCAGATATGATCGCTGCCAGTACCCCCGTACAGAGAATAACTGCTACCAAAATAACTACTCCGGTAAAGATCACCCGATCTTTCAACCCGGACAGCTTCTCTTTACTCCACTTTTTTGTTGTTTTCAAGAAATTCATCGAATTTCCTTATCAAATCTTCTATTCCACAATCCATCATACACCGATCATGATCCACATGATTCGGGGTCAGCATACCGGCTGGACGATACCGGCAGGAACGGGTAGCCATCCATTCCCGGTACATCAATAGAAGTTCCTTGAGAACCACTATTCTTTTGGCATATTCCCGGCATTTGTCACACATAATTCCACCAGTGCATACGTATGCAGTCATACCGCGATTGAACAGAGCCAATTATACAATTTGGAGCGGAACAGTACCCAGTAAATGACATAGTACCATGCACATAATCCATGCACAATACCCCACGCGATACTCTTATTGACAATCCACGAAAGGATAAACGCTACAACGAATCCGACACAACCCATATCTACGGCGTCATTGGCATTGTCAGACATCGCGTAAGTCCTTCCGGTAATAGAAGTTATATTCGTTACGGCTTACCATCCCGCTTGTTTCGTGTTCTTGGAGAACGCCACTGAGTTCTTTTGCTAATTCATCCCGTCGTATATCACAATATCGAAGAGCCTCTCCGTGACGGAAATACATGGCATTGTCCAGAATCATCATAAAGGTAACTTCCCTGTCACCTATATAGTCCAATACAAAATCCTTCATTTCCTTCCTCCTTTTCTGCGGATACTATGATAGTACCACACCAGATAGCGGAAGTCAAGAAAGATTCGGATATTTTTGTTTACCGCGTGATAACCCCGCTCATTGGAAGCTGGGGTATCACGGGTTTATTACCAGTTACAGACCGAGGGCTTCCCGCTCTTCCTTGGAAAGCTTGTTCATGGCGCGTGCCTTGATGGATTCCTTGGTTTCGGGACGCTTGAACGCGGACGGGCTGATTTCCGGATTATCCTTGTCGAGAAGGAAATACTGATCTCCGACAACAAGGATGTTGCGGTCTTCAAACCCGACACCGAATTCTTGGGAAACCGTAACCACTTCGTCGGCCTTGGAGGTAACAAAAAGCTTACCGTTGACCACCGTGAGCTTTGCCTTAATGATGACTATATCAACATCACTACACTGATAGGTATGGCTGGAAAGTCCCTTGATACCGCTATCATCATAATTGAACATTTACTTCTCCTCTTTCTTGAATTCACGAATAACCAACAAACCAACAAGATAACCGATAAGATCCTTCACATCATTGTCACCCGGATAGGCATGTCCCCCTTCGATACGGTTCAATTTATCATCTATACGGCACCAAATACGTTCTTCGGGGTCTTGCGGCCCGAATCGTCCGCTTTTGAGCATACTGGCGTTGTACGAAGCATTCTTTTCCAATACCAGCTTGCACATATCCCCGAAAATCTGTTCAATGATCGGCGCGGCTGCTTCCGGTGTAATCTCTTTCATCTCAATCATCCTTATCCAAAACGGTTCGACATACGATACCTAGACCGTTAAGGATTTTAGCACAAGTCGGGCATGGGTCAATACGGATCAACTTCCCACCCTTGGTCGTCCGGAGAAGCAAGATAGACCGTACCCGTTTCCCAAACTTCCGGAGAAGCTGGATTTCGGCATGGACACCACCGCCCTTAGAGTTGAATCTGGGTCGGTTTGTAACCATACCAAGATACTCTCCACGGCGGTTGAAGCCTATGGCGCATATCTTGTAATGACAGACATTCTTTGCCGCCTTACTGATCGCGGTATCTATGGAGAAATTCATTTCATTCCCAAACTGTTATGGTAAGCCACTTTACACCAAATTCCTTGGCTTCTTTGTGATTCTTGAGGCGGATATCAATCCGATTCCCCTTAATAAGTCTTCCGGTATCGTCCGCGATAGTCCAATCTTGGTATCCCGGAACGGTAAGCGGGGATAACTTCCGGATAACTCGCGGGTCAACCGCTACTCCGTGTTTATTTGCATCCCGTCCAAAAGCGGTAGTCTTGTGTTCTGACCACTTCCCGCAACAGATCGGACAGGTACAATACGCGGTGGCCTTGACACGAATCTTTCGCGGAGACCATTCCTTTGATACAACACTATTGGAGAGAAATAACGCCAAGATACCAGCAAAGATAGCTTTAGACACGTTTTCTCCTTTCTGCATACGTATGCAGTCTGTTATTTGGTAGGCCGGACAGGAATCGAACCCGTACTTGAAGGATATAAGCCCCCCGCGCAAAACCACTACACCACCGGCCCTTATTGTTAGATATCCAATTCTTTACAGAACATATCCGTGGTTTGGAACCGGTTTGCCATCTTTACCATGACGGCTTCCGGAACGTTATGGACGTTTTTCCACGGCCCTTTCACTTCTACCACCTGAATAGCATACCCGTGCGCCTTGGCGGACTCCACATAACCTTTGGCTTCCCACGCCTGAGTAAAGGTATTAGAAACAACGACATCCCCCTTTTCCTTCTCCATAGCGAGCTGGGCGGCATTGAGACACCATTCATGGGAGTCTTTGAGCTTGCTCTGGTCAAAGGCATATTCCGGCCCCCAGAACATATCGGATTCGATATGGGTATCTCCGTCCTTGCAAAGTTTGGCGGCCAAGGTAGATTTACCACTTCCGGGGAGTCCACGGACAATAATCAGGGTTGGCATTTACTTATCCTTATCCCATTGTTCACTGAGAACCTTTTCCAGATCATTTTCGATCTTTGTGGCTTCCCGGAGAGCATGTTCTCTCAAGTTTATCGGAAGCCTATCAGTAAGTAGCCGAATATCATTCGTGGCGGATTTGAGAAGCATACGGATAGTTTCTTTGCGGATACCATCACACCGATGCTCTTCCGGATGCCATGTCATTGTACCGCAGCAGATACAGACAAAGTATCCGTTTTCATGCTTGGTAAAGAAGTTCATGTTTTTTCCTTTCGTACCTTCACTATACCCTATAGGAATTGGTTAGTCAAGAGAAAAATCAGAATTATTTATCATTCACCCGACTTCCACAACTCCATAGCTTTACAGAACAAATCCGGAATATCTTCATAGGAATAACATCTTGCCCTATGAGTGAATTCAGAGGTAATTCCGCCGCAGCGGTCATAGCCGACATTAAAGATAGTCTTCCGCCACTTATTGATCTTGAATCGTGCCGCAACGACTATGGTAAAGAAATGGACTCCCCATTTAGCCAGCTTAGTCATATCATATTTTACCCGGTTCGGTGATACATAAAACCGGAGCGTAGAAGTTCCGCTTTCATATGTAAAGCTAAACCCGCCAATACGATATGCCATAAAGGTAGGTTCCAAGACTTCCAGCAATCGCGGAATGTCCAGTGTCTTCGCTTTAGGCATTTTGTGCCGCCTCCAAAGCGTATTTTACCGCCTTTACCTTACGGAAGCAGTCATAGCACATCCGAATATTAAAAGCACCAAACAGTGATATTTCGCCCATCTGTAGCGGCCTGTCTTTTCTAAGATCACCCTTCTGGTGTCCGTAAGAGGATCGCTTATAGGTCTCATAACCACCTGTATTGCCACAGATTCGGCAATAGCGCGTTGTACTCCGCACAAGTTGTACTTTTTCACCTTTTGCTTCTGTTTCCTTTTCCAGTCTAAGCCATTCAGAAAGAACAACCGCCAAATGCGGTTCAAGACCATAAGCGAGTCCAAAAGCGGTCTTGGCTTGATTATTGATATGGATACGGTCAATAATGTCCTGAATTGACTTCGGACACTTACCATCCAAGGACAAAAGATCCTCTTCGCTTACGTCGATTCTGTGCATTTCTGACATGAATGTTCCCTTTCTTCTATCACTATACGCGATAATCGGAAGAAAGTCAAGAGAAAAATAATTATTTTATATGGCTTTAAGGAATTCTCTTACATGGTAATCTACCTGATTCGGGAGCCGTTTCAGCTTACTCCATGTTATTTCAGAATCAGTTTCACAGCAATACTGGCCTTTTTCGTCAACTTCTACATCAATCCATAAGGTATATCTGATATCGCCATCAGGCACAGTAATATAGATCCCTTCTTCAACAAGTGAATCGTCGTCTTCATACCACTCGGCCTCATACCCCTGTAGGCGGTAGATCATGAATAGAGGTTCTAAGATCTCTTTGGCCGCTTTAAGCTGTTGTGGAGTCATTGTGATCCTCCAATAAGCAAGCTATGGCGTTCGCCGAGTTCTTAAGACAGGCTTGAAAATAGTTCATAATGACATCAGATTTGTTCGCGCCAGCACAAGTACAGAATGCCCGTCCTTTCCAAAATAGAAGAGCATACAGCTATCGTCTGACATCTTCTTTTTGTCTGCAAACGATTGGATGGAGTAATGGCAACCGCTGAGTTCATATGCGGTCAGAATTGGAATCATCGCCTCTTCAAGCTCTTTCTTAGTCCACATCGTCACCATCCGGATACCCGGCCCACCCGCTTAGACATTCAAGGACAGAAGCTACGGTATCCGCAACGGACAAGTTCATTTCCACGTATAGATCTTGCTCAGTGTCCAAGAAATAGTCTACAGCCACATGAGTACCCCGGTGTGGGCTTCTCTTATACATTAGCCGTATCTGTATTAACCTATCTTCGTAGGTTATCCTGATCTCTCCCCGCCGACGGGATATTGTTATCGGAAGCCCACTCAGTTGATAAGCCATAACCGAGGGGGATATCTTGTTATAAATAGTCGGGATAAGCCTGTTCATTATGCCGGTTCCACAATATCACTGATGATGGTATCCACGGCCTCTTTATAGGTCATGGTATCTGTCCAGCGGCCAGCCGTGATGTCTTCAAAGAGAACCATGTCTTTCCCGATCCCGCGAATGGTACAGCTGTACCACCTATAGGCGTCTGTCCTTATACGTAAGTCAATCCCCTTACGTATCTTATAGACCAAAACGGAAAAACCGGCCAGCCTGTAGGCTACAAGAAACGGTTCAAGCCTGTTATAGATGCGATCACCTATTGTCTTCATCGACCAAGTTGCTCCGTTATTTCTGAAATAGCTCTAGCCACTATTCCCGACACATCTGTTGTACGTCCGCGTATAGCAGTATTAGAACCAATCGTGGTACGAAAACCTATTTCGGTATCCGTGTAGAAATACGTAACCCATGATGCCGATACTGGCGGTGGGATAAAGATAAGGTACACACCAAGAAGCATACGAAACTCGATATCTACACCGCTAAGGCGGGTAGCTATCAAAAATGGCTCTATCTGTTCAATGAACTGCTCTTTTATACTCATTATCTATATGCTCCGAAAGCGGCTTGTATAGCGCAGATATAACACCCTCATAGATCGGAGTATTACTCTCCGGGAAATTCTTCTTAAAACATTCGCAATAATCATCACCAAATATCGCTATCGTATATGCAGTATAGTGTCGTTCAGCCTCGCACCACACCAGTACCTTTCTAGGATTGACCACCGCCGCCTTTATAGCTATCCGCTTACCAGATAGCTGCATGGCTATATTAAGACTCCCCATCGCGTTAGCTATCTCATAAGCCGGAAGCATTCAAGACCCCTTTACTGCATACGTCTGCACTATACACGATAAAACGGCGTTAGTCAACAGAAAAATCAGAGTTTTCTCGGTATGAACCTTTGGTACTTCCGTAGGTAATCACTGATTTCCGGCGGGATGCCCTCAAGCAGAGTCAGTAACGTTGACGCAAGAGCCGATTGTAGCTCCCGTCGGTTACGGAACCCTACTTCGGCCCGTTCGCGGAAAGCAAACCCTATCCGGATAAGTGTCTGTTCAAGTAGACCGTAATTGATGCGGATAGAACCACCTTTCGTATGAATATTGGCAAAAGAGTCTACCACGGCAGCCTTTATCTCAATGCCAGAGAAGGATAGCGGGATTAGTATCTCGCTTATGGCGTCCGTTATATCTTCTTTAGTCATTCGGCGCATGTCTTTTCCCTATTACGGTTGTATTCCTCTTTATACCGCTCAAAGTAGTCTTTTGCGATACTGATATTGTCGCCTATTCTATATCTGTAGACGTTAGTATCGGAAATCAAATACAATATATCCATTATCGGTTTACTCATGACGTTACATATGTAATAAGCGTAGCTGTCATTATCGACAAGAATTTTTATGGTATTGTCGTCTATTATAGATACATGAATTTCTACCCCGGCAAGCCCTAGCGGTAAGAAGAATTCGCGGATACCCATGAGATAGTCGTTAATAGAAATGGGGTAAATAGTCTTAAGCATTATACTCCCCTTACGTGGAAAATGCCGGAACAAACCGGCATCGTTGCTCTTGGTACGCTCAGAGGGATTCAAACCACCGACAATCCGGGTAGAGGCCGGATGCTCTATTCAACTGAGCTATGAGCGCGGATGTTATAAAATGATACAACGTGGGTGTGCTGTTACGCCAAACGGGGATCCTATCTAGAAAGAATCACTACTTTCGTAGCTTGTCTACGCGGCTCTCCACGCCCGTTCGTCTCTTAGGGGTAGCTAACCCCGCTATTCACATCCGGAAGCGACTCCGGCTTGCTTTTTCCACCAATACCGGCGGCAAGACCGGCATAAGTCAAGGTTGCAGAACAAGTTGCGGCGGATTGTTAAGACTTTTCACGCAGTATTGGATGCCTTTCCACTACGTTACTGTTCTTGGCATGGACAGTGCCCGACTCCTTAGATGCCGATACAGAGTACCAGTTAGACCTTACCCTTTCGGGGGTGTCTAATGGCTGCTTCTAAGCCTACATCCCCACGTTGTATCAGTTGTCAAAGAACAGCGGTAACAGGAGGGATTTGAACCCCCACGGTTCCACAAGAAGGGATTGTACTTCTTGGGATCCACCCTTTCGCGGGGTGCGTCTACCGTTCCGCCACTGTTACCGTATCTGAAAATCCATTAAATATTATCTCTACAAGCCCTTAAGTACGCAGATCCCCGCGCGTTAGGACTGTCGTACACATCAAGTTCCTGTATTTTCGGCTGCTATGGCCCCGCTAGTAACACCACCTGTCTACCCGTGCGTTAGGCGGGATCTCCTTCAGCGAGAAGGCGCTCTACTCTTGAGCTACCCGACTTTACTAGCTAAGACTATAGGCGGTATGCCTACTACAGTTAGAGATAATATCTAATAGATTTTCAAAGAACAACCCCGGCCAAACGTCACTGTCGCAGTATTTGCATTGCAATAATAGCAAGCCGAACCAATGCTTGCAAGCTTTTTCACCAGACCTTAAAGGAGAGGTTTGGCGGGGTCAAAGAACACAGTCACGGTAGAAAGCCTTCAGTATGGGGGACAGCTTTCGTTCTATTTCACTAACGAGGTCGGGCAACCCCGTCCCATTTCACCCCGGCCCTTACGGAATCCGGATGCCGTGATTGGTTTTACATTATCACTATACCTGATAAAACAACCAAAGTCAAGAGAAAAATACGAATTTTATTCAGATTCTTTTTGCAGACGTATGCAGTAACATTAAATAAAAGGAAGGTGCCTCTCCACCTCGTCAAGCCTTAGTGCCGTATATCCGGTTCCTACGGTTCTGGGCGGCTTTCCCCTTTTGTGGCGGTCGGAGTTGAACCGACTTGCGCTTCCCTTGCGCTTGACCTATAAAGGACGGGAATCCTATGTATAAGCCCGTACTCTGGTACGAATTACCACAAAATCTTTAATTTTGGTGGCTTAGCTTGGAGTCGAACCAAGTAGCCTCATAGAGGGGGGCATTTACAGTGCCCTGCGCTCCCGTAGCGCCATCTAAGCCTTGTTATCGTCTCTCCGATTGTCAAGCCTAGTTTAACGGCGGCTTTCCCTGCGTCTCTTATACTATACACTATTGATTAGCGTTAGTCAAGAGATTTTTTCTTTTTTATTTCATGTTATCGACGACAAACTTCCAAGCCTCTTCGTCCGTCGTAATCGAAGTGGTAGCCTTGATCGTGTTCAACAAATCCTTGACCATCTTGGCAGTCACCTTGAATTCCTTTTCCACCTTGACCGCCGCCGTCTTCGCGGGGAGCGTGACAAGTGTTCCGTCAAGGTACGCCTTATCAGCCTTTGCCGCACAGTCTGGACTGCAAGCCAGCTTCGTGCGGAGCGTCTGTACCGCGCTGTAGTTGCCGTTGTTACCGCAGCACGGGCAGCTATTCACGCCCGACTTGGGGTAGACAGGGCTGACAACGTGAATCGAGATACCATCACGGATACAGAGCGGATTGCGTTCGCCGGTAGTGACAATCGCAGTACCGTCACACTGTTGGAGCGATTCAATCAGATAGTTGGCATTGATGGTAAAGCCCCAGAATCCGGTGGCGTCGATATTCGTAACCGCAACAGAACCCGTTTCACAAGCGCGGAAAGCAATCTTTCCATCCTTGGTAAAGGCATCAACCGCATTGGTGACTTCGTTGGTCAAGGGAAGCAATTCCTTCAAGACCTTGACCGTTTCGACCACCGGGAGAAGGAACTTGAAGTCCATGTTCGACGGAATAACTTCGCGCCACCGGGGGAAAAGCCCTTCTTTGATACTGGCGGCGATATTGAAGTTTTCACCCGCCAGAATCACGCCCGTGACTTCATCCTTGTCATTCTTGTTTGCATAGAAGGTGATCTTTCCGCCCTTGGCAAGCTTCTTTGCCGTTTTCAGCGTCGAAAGCAGATAGTTGACGTTGGCCTTGTTTTCCACTTCGGCATTGACATTGATCGTAGCAAGGCGGTGGGTATCCGAGGTGGCAAAGTCAAGGCTGTCTTCGTTGACTTCGATCATGATGCCGCTGAGGGAGTAGATGGTTTCATTGGCAACGGCGTATTCCACGGTATCAAAGGCCATGACAAAGGTATCGGTATCGACCGTGAACAGCTTGACCTTATTGTTGACCGTCGCCGGGGACGGGAACGCATCAGTAGCCATCCCTTCCAGCTTCAGGGCGGATCCACCAATAGTGATATTGATATCGTTGTTATCATCGACTTCAAACGTTGCCGATTCTTTCGACTTTCCGAGAACCTTTTTGAGCTGGGCAGCGTCGGTAAGGACTTCGCCAAAACCTTCCGTCTTGGCGCTGAGAGTAACGGTAGCGAAGTTTTCCTTGTCGGACGAAGTGAGAACTACTTCGTTCGTGCCAACGGAGATCTTCACTTTACGGCAGATTGTGACCTTTTCAGTCGGGAACGGCAGGGCAGCGATAGCACGGGTGATGTCGGCGGCATTTGCGGTAAACTTAAACATGTTCGATTCCCCTTTTCTACAGTGAAGGTCAAGCCCATTGCTTTTGCAATATAAGTAAGCGATTTTAGGTAGCTTACAATGTACACCTATTCAATCATAGAATCCCCTCTGTCTTATTTTACAGTATCAATATACACTATAAACAAGCCGGAGTCAAGAGAAAAATTATTATTTTTTGTTCATTTATCGCGGCCTGTTTAATGCTTACATAGACACTATACACGATAGAAAAGGGAAAGTCAAGAGAAAAACAGAAATTTTTAGTAAAAGAGGTTGAGAGGTAGCTCTAAGACAGAATCAAAGACTTTTGAAAACGCCTCCGGAAGTCTCTTTATCGATAACGACTTATCCCCATAAATAAAATCACCATTATTGGTTTCAATATCCACCCGGAAGCGGCGGAAAAAGAAAAAATACCTGAATGGCATAATCCAGATCGTGAATGAAAAAGGCGGCATAGAGACCATAAAAGCAAACTGTTTAAACTTCCACGGACGTATATAATCAATCCGGCAACCATAGGCTAATTGATATGCCATAAGAACATGGGAAAGCGTATCCTCGATTTGATCGGATAGCTTATCATATTCTTTTGATTCCGGCAATGTTAGATAATAATCATATCTATTACGCATGAGCTACCGTCATATCCCCTAATTTATCATATACTTCCGAGAATTCCTGTACCACTTCATCTAAGGTATATAGTTTATTCTTTTTGTCACCGAAATAATGCCTTATTTTGTACCTAGTCCAAAAAATGCGATATGAGACTGGTATTATCATTACTTCAAAAAACCCGTGTGTAAGCTCTGCCCAATACAGGATCCCGCCACGATTGGACATGCTTTCTCCTAACATCCTCGGAACAGGCCTACCCGACAAACCCAAAGCCATAAAAAATGGCTGTAATGCCCCTTCTAGTGTGTACATATGATTTTGCATGTGTCTTGATATATAGTTAGCTGGGATACATCCCATTTTGGAGCATTTCAGGTGTATTTCACCCCACGCGGATAGCTTATGTCCATAAGTATTCATGGATATCCACCACCATCCGAGCATACCGCTTCGTCTTATCCGCTATTTTCTTCTCATAGAATCGGGCTTTGTCAGACCATTTCTTACCGCGTTTGGATTCATCGGGAAGGAAAGATCCCCGGTTATCCCGGTGGAAAACAAGCGGACACGCCATAAACCACTCATTCAGAGCTTCATCGTGGAGTCGATTCAATTCCGGAAGCTCTATATGCCAGAAATGGAGGATTTCTATGATAATCTCTCTTACCCGCTTTTCATCCTCGGTATCCCAGCAAATCATGCCAAAAGCGTCTTCCCCGTCGCGGCTGATATAATCCTCTACGGCACAAAACAACGCGGAAGGGATAAGATAGACCTTATCTGAATACGTTCCGGGGGTTACGTCGGTTCTCAACATATGACCATGCCAAACCCAACGATTCATACAGTAGTAATAGAAATCCTTGTACTTCTTGTAAGGCCAAGAAAGATAATAAATTAGTTCGTATCTCAGGTCGTTCCAAGTCATGTTAAACCCGCACATATTTAGCCATCTTGGCATAATAATCATGCCCAAACATGTTTTTTAGCTCTTTTATCACTTTCCGAGCTTCTTCTCTAGAAGAGTATAGATCTCTTTCTATACCATGCAAAGATCTTGTTTCTATTACCCAAAGATATACTTTTCTTGTATTTTTCATTTTATTCCTCCTAATTTAATGCTATAACTTATTAAATCCTCGCATATTTACGCACACGGCAAGGTCTAAGTGCCTCTTCCCTTGCTTCATCCCTCGCTTCTTTTCTTGTCCTAAAGCTGATAGTGTCTGGAACGTATCCTGTTCCGTTGTGATATTCTACTACCCAGACACAAGTTTTGAGGTTTTTCTTGATCTTATTACAGATATTCCCGAGGAAGTCAATGAATTCTTCTTCCGGGGTGTTCTTTCCTGTTTCCGCTCTAAGGACAAATCCGCCGTCTTTCCGCTTTTCCACCTTCATTTGTTCTCTCCTTCTGCAGACGTATGCAGTTAAAATTTCTTAAGCTTATTAAAGGTTATTTGAATTACATCAATAATTTTGTTATGATCTATCTTTTTTGTACCATCTACGATGGCATATTCTGGGAATATCGAAATATTAAGACCACAAGGTATCCTTGAATCGTCCTCATGATAACCAAAAAGTGTAAGAACTTGTGTGTCTACCATATAAAAACACAGTATACGATAACCATTAAAAGAATAAAGGCTTAAAGTCTTGTTGATTTCGTGGCGTAATGACTCTATAATTTCCTTACAAAGCTTCGCGACCTCAGTATATTCATCGCCGTCTTTACAGTAAAGTAGCCTATTTATCATTTTGTCTTCCATTTTAGCTTGCCTTTCCGTGATGGTCAATAGGTACGAAAGATTTCTTAGCCATAACCGCTTTCAGTTCTTCAAAACTAACGGGATACCCATTCCAAGCGTCTACCCCGACATCACAAGAAAGAAGGTTAGGATCGTCCGGAAGCCCTCCATGGCTGTGTCCGAAGACTCCCCAAGCGCCGTGGTGGGGATGATCCCAAATCCGCATCGCGTAATGGGAACAAAAGACCAACTGCTTGTCTACATGGGCCATTTTACACTGATATGACGCTCCAAGCCAAGCAAATCCCGTTACCTTCTTGATAACGTTGGCATAGTCATGATTCCCCCGGATAAGGTGAATCTGGCCGTTTAGCTTCTTAACAATCCCGGAAATAACGGCGGGATCCTTATAGAAAGCAAAATCCCCACAGTGGTAAACGGTATTTCCGGAGCGGACACGGCTGTTCCATTTCTCGATAAGATCCCTATCCATGTCCTCTACCGTCAAATAGGGGCGGGAGACAGGACAATGCTTGAGAATGTTCTTATGGCCGAAATGAGCTAAGTGTCCGACGTAAAATACACATCAGACATTTGGCACCTCACTTTCTAATAGGAATATGTACGCCCACATTTAGTACATTCGTCAATACAGTTGCAATAATAGCAAGGGGCTTCCCCACCTTGCAAGGGCCTCCTATCTAAATTGGTAGGAGAAAAGAGCTTAGGACAGCGAACGATTTCATCACAGTCCATTATTTATATAGCTCCTGTATTAACAATCGGTATTGTCAAGATACAACTTCTTACCTATTGTCTCAGTGTAAAAGCCGCATTTAGAACACTCACATACCATGATCTGTTCATGAAAAGATACGACAAGTTCATGATCGCACTCACTTTGATTACGCAGATATTCCTTTTCTTCGTCTGTTTTTGCACGTTCAATACGAGATTTGACAAGAGCTTCTGCAACATTTCTATCCACACCCAAGAAACTCATCAGTTCTCTCCTTATGTTTTCAAAAGTTCAAGAAGGTTTTCTTCCCGCATGTTCTTCAAATACTCCGCGCCGCTCTTTACCGTTCCGTCCCGGAGAGCATACAGGGCATTGGGAACCGCCTTCTTTTGGGCGGCAAGAGCATAATCCTTCCGGACTTCCAAACCCTTGATTTCCTCAAAGTCCTTATCGATCTGTACCGCCAGAGCGTCAAACTTATCCTTCAAGGCAAGGATCTTGTCCTTGAATTCCGGGAAATACGCGATAACTTCGTCGGTTTCCCCAATCCGGATCAGGTTCACGATGGACTTGGTATCCATCAATTCCCCTTCCCCGGCATGGAGAGCGCGGGAAAGAGCCAAATAGCGGGGGTTCTTGATCTTGCACCGCCGGTAGTTACCATCGATCATCCCGGTATAATCGACCATAACAAATCCTTCATCGGTGGGGTTAAGGTCTTCAAAAATACGGGTAATGTCTTCCCGCGTCTTGAACGAATAGACCTTCGGGAGCTTCAATCCAATGACGGTAGCGGCATTCTGAATCATGTAAAAATCAAGCTCTTTTCCCTCACGGCGGCGTCCAATGAGATAGGCGTCCGCCTCTTCATACTTGGTAAGGATACGGTTTTCCGGCCCTACCAGTTCAAAGATAAAGATATCGCTGTGCATCAGCGGGAAAGAAGATGCACTTTCAAGCCAGCTCTTGAATTCAGGGTACTTTTGAGTGACCGTATCCCAAAACAGCTTGGCAAAAGTCTTGGGTTCACCGCCGTTGCAAGATAGCAAGCCGTCAATTTGGCTTGGAAGATTTCCGTCGGCAAAGATCCGCCCACGGGTGGAACAGACAAACTTATCCTGATACTTGTCAAACCACACCATAATCATCGTTCCGTCCAGCTTTTCCAACAGCAAGCCCGTTTCGGGGTCGATCTTGGCGGAATGTCCCTCATGCTCGTTATAGAAGCGGTAGAACGGCATGGCCGCGACAGACCAATCGGCCTTGTCAAGGATCAATCCCCGGCATTCATCACATTCCGGGATGCCCTTGGGGGTTTCGATCATGTCATAATTGAGCTGGACATAGTGTTCGGTCTCATTGATATTGAGACTCCATTTGTCAATAGCGGCCTGTAAACCATTGGCGATGATAAACTTCTGAATGTTAAGCATTTTATCCCCTTCCGTCAAAAAATTTGTTGAAAAGCCGGTCACTTTCTACTTCAACACCGATTATAACGGGCCTGAAATCCTCTTGGAGATCCTTTAAGCATTCCCGCTTAAAATGAATGCGGTGGTCAATTTTATAGGTTTCCGGATTATTCAGCGATACCCGGAGCTTGTCCACGATACTGAAATACGGGAATGGCCGTCCGATAGCGATACCACGTTCGATCAGTTTCTCGAACATTATGATCTCGATCATCAGATGTAACCGCAGAAATTCAATACGGTTATGCCGCTCAAGATAATCTAGTAAGTCATTCATCTGGTCAGGTTTTAGCATCGTATCCCCTTACCGTTCCATGGTAGTGTCAATGATATTTGAAATGTTGTCGCTTACAGGGGTGCTGGGATGTTCTCCGACACAACGCATTTGGCCTCTTTGACACAAAAGAAAGATTGCCAATATCTGTGGAATCATTGGTCCATTACTTGAAAAGGTATCAAACCGTTCTCCGTCTTCAAAAGTCTGGGTATCTAATACCGTAGGACTAGGAACGACATGGTTCCGCTTTTTATCGACGTATGCGGAAAGCTTCTCCTTATCGTTCAGGATCTCAAGGTTTTCTTTTGCTTCTACCGGCCATATTTCACTAGCCGCAGTAAGAAGAAGTCGGCAACATGATTCCATGTCATACCGTGCCAGATAAATCATAATATCCAGAACATTTGATTGCGTAAGCATTTTTGCCCCCTTTTCTGTCAGCGGACTGCATACGTATGCAGTTTCATGCTTTCACTATACACTACAGGGAGCAGTTAGTCAAGAGAAAAAACGGAATTATTTTGCAATGGTGAAGCCCCTTGCAAGGGTCGGTGGTGCGGATACGTTTGGGCGGACTACATCGTTGCAATAATAGCAAGGGGCGAAGCCCCTTGCAAGAAGTTGGAGAACCTCAATCAGCGGCTATCCGGTGAGTTGCAATAATAGCAAGGGGCGAAGCCCCTTGCAAGGAGATTTTGAATTATGGCAAATACTTACCTTACCCTGTTGCAATAATAGCAAGGGGCGAAGCCCCTTGCAAGTGATCGTTCGACTTTATCCCGCCAAAAATCATGGTTGCAATAATAGCAAGGGGCGAAGCCCCTTGCAAGCCGATCCAGATCGGTGAAACACGGCGGAGGGAGTTGCAATAATAGCAAGGGGCGAAGCGGCTTGCAAGCCTATGGGAACGTGGACAGAAGGCAGAATCAGCAGTTGCAATAATAGCAAGCCGCGAAGCGGCTTGCAAGTCGTCGATGGCTTTGTTAATTACGTCCACCAAATCGTTGCAATAATAGCAAGCCGCGAAGCGGCTTGCAAGATGCCGCAAACAAGAACACGGGCAGGGCTATCTATGTTGCAATAATAGCAAGCCGCGAAGCGGCTTGCAAGGGCACTCTCAGAACGTACGATTTACCGGCTGTGTGTTGCAATAATAGCAAGCCGCGAAGCGGCTTGCAAGTACGGGTTGGAATTGCGCTACCTGTGCCGTATCCAGTTGCAATAATAGCAAGCCGCGAAGCGGCTTGCAAGGACGCCTGTGAGGGGAACATCCGTCACCATCCAGTTGCAATAATAGCAAGCCGCGAAGCGGCTTGCAAGCAAGATGGTAAGATGGTAGGCACGAAATAACTCGTTGCAATAATAGCAAGCCGCGAAGCGGCTTGCAAGAAAAACGGGCGTCTGGTGCCTTGGCGGTTACTGACGTTGCAATAATAGCAAGCCGCGAAGCGGCTTGCAAGACCGGAAAATCGTGCGCATTCGCTATGGAAAAGGTTGCAATAATAGCAAGCCGCGAAGCGGCTTGCAAGAGGATCGAATGATGGTGCAGCTTCGCGACGGCGGTTGCAATAATAGCAAGCCGCGAAGCGGCTTGCAAGGTATTCGCGCGGTCCTTTCGCGCCGTCGCCGACGGTTGCAATAATAGCAAGCCGCGAAGCGGCTTGCAAGCGCGCCCAGTTCCCGAAAGGCGTTCTCGACGATGTTGCAATAATAGCAAGCCGCGAAGCGGCTTGCAAGGGCTATCCACTTTTGCAATAATAGCAGGGTGTTTCACCACCCTGCAGGAGCTGTAAATCGACATTTCCGCGAACCAATAAAACGGAACACAGTAATTACCGATAAGGACTTTCGGTTGTCAAAGAACAAGTATCTAAACTCTGTAGATAATAGCATTTACAACTTTCCGCGAACCGTTTTTCTCTCAATTTTTCATAACTGTTATTGTTTACTAGGGTTATGACTGAAATCGGATGCCTTGCATAAAACGGTTAGATGTTCGCGCTGATATAGTTAATTTACACCACTAAAACGGGCGTGTCAAGTAAAAAACCGAATTTTTCTCTGTTTAGCCCTACCTCTGGATCATATCCACCATCCCATACCCGGAAATCATCATAATACGTGGAAATCCCTTTTGTGTCCTCTGCAAGTTGTACACAGTAAGGAGCTATGGTATGACGGAATGACCTAGACGGCTTAACCCTCCCTGATTTGATATCCCGGATATAGTCAATCCCTTTACCATGGGGTACAAGAACATTGACTTCATAGTTTGATATGACTTTGTATTCATTTGTAACTGTTGTATGCTCAAAGGCTTCTACGGCTTTTACTATTTTCTTTGATCGCTTGCTTTGGGCGGAGATCCTGCCTTGGAAAAGACGCCAGAACATTTCCAAATTTGATATATCATAAATATCGGGATTCCATCCGGTATTGTCAAGGATTTCTTCTGTAACCTCAAATTCTGTCTTGATTTCCCCTTCTGGGAGTACAGGCCCACCTTTTGGAATAATAACTACAAATTTACCCGCTTTTAAGATACCATGCCGGTTAATACGCCCACTGGCTTGTAGCATAGCACGATAAGATGATAAAAACCGGTATCCTACGGGAAAATCAAGGTCAATCCCGGCCTCGACTACCGAAGTCGATACAAGATAGCACGGCTTATGCTCCTTAAGAAGCCTATATACTTGATTAAGCACTTCTATACGCCGGACTTGTGGCATAAAGGTATTAAGCAGAAATACCGGATCATCTGTCATATCCTTTACCGCGTCATACAGCAGGAAAGACTCCTCACGTGTATTTGTGATACACATGACCTGTTTTTCCGATTCAGACAGGATTTTTACTCCAATATCGGTAAAAGAGTATGTTTCTTCCCGATTTTTAGGGAAAGATACAGATACTCGGCGTACAGAAGGATCAGAGAACAAGCTCTTATATGATGAATCAATCCATTTCAGTTTACCCGAAGGCACAAGGGTATCATACACTGGAAGCGTGGCGGACGCCAGTAAAAAAGACGTATCAAAAAGATCATGCCAACAATTCAGCATCTTGAACGTTACCGGTAGGAGATTTGTCGGTATGCCGTGTGCTTCATCGCATACTACAACTGAATTAGCTATATTATGGATTTTCCGGATACGTCCGCCTTGACCTGAGAACAAGCTATCAAAGAATTGCGGCGTTGTCGTCACAACTATTCTTGGACACCAGTTATCCTTGGACATGAGTGTTTTATCTTTAGCAATATCATCGGCAAATTCCAAAGTTGAATGGTCTTCCAGAATATTGATATCCGGAAGAATCTGCCGAAGAACGTCCGAGATCTGTTTAACAATAGTAATAAAAGGGGCTACAATAACAATTCTTCTCTTGTTATGCTTCATGGCATGAAGGAAAGCCCAAGCCAGCATTGCCAAAGTCTTACCGGTTCCTGTCGGGGCTGGCATAAGAAAGAATCCCGTAGGATCACTTGCAGCGTTTACGGCGGATGAAAAAAGACGATCTCTCACCAAGGATACATCGCCACCTTTGTAGTTATCCTTTATATTGGCCCGATAGGCCAGAAGGCTGGAATAACAATCACCCCAATCGGGGATATCATGATAATCTCGGATTGTTTTACCACCGAATTGGTTATAATACCCCTCGGTATCAAGGCAATCGCTGTCGATCAAAAGGCTTGTAATGAAATGACAGATAACGTTTTGTGTGAATTGGTCGCTAGGCAATCCCGCCAATTCCGGAAGTACCTTATTATGGAGTGCTTTAAGCTCCGGATATTCCGTTTCTGCCACGGCTAGACAATCTTCCCAGTGACAGCTCATAATGTCATTAGTCCTAGTATGGGCCAATTCATGCCATACCGACCATTCTTCCCCATTTCTTAATCCGCCGTGGTGGGCCGCGATAGGGCTGCATACTATCGGGCCGAGATTTTTTGATAAAGCATTAAAGAACCCCATCGCCTGATGCGGATACGAATGGGTTGTCCCTTGTGGTTTTGTAGAGAAATCTTGGCGGCGTCCTTTTGACCACCGCAGAGTCTGTTTGCCAAGATCATGTGTCATCCCGCAATAACGGGCGATTTCCGTTAGATTTACCGACGGATTTGCCTCAGAAATGGCTTTAAGCATAAGGCGGGTAACACCTTCTGCGTGTTCAAGCCATGTTTGATCTTTTATAGTTGTATTCTCTGAAAAATGTGCCGGGTGCATTATTTATCCCTTTCTTTCGTTGCAATATACTACATAGGTAGAGGGAAGTCAAGAGAAAAATAAGAAAAATGGCAAGCCACGAAGCGGCTTGCTAGGCGTTTTGCGGCCAAGGTTGTAATAGTAGCAGGGGGCGAAGCCCCCCTGCAAGGCGCGAAACCGGATATCCCATTGTCGGCGTCATCTAGTTGCAATAATAGCAGGGGGCGAAGCCCCCTGCAAGGGTAGTTCATAATCCGCGAATACTCCGGCAATCTGTTGCAATAATAGCAGGGGGCTTCGCCCCCTGCAAGCCTCTTCTATCGTCATCATTGCCACTGTACCAGGTTGCAATAATAGCAGGGGGCGAAGCCCCCTGCAAGGCTAGGCGAATGCCGGGCTTAGACCCCTTGGAAAGGTTGCAATAATAGCAGGGGGCGAAGCCCCCTGCAAGATACGCCCGCAATGGCCATAGGATGCGCTA
>Ga0265297_10001695_pt1 | contig 49767 bp, 55 predicted proteins | sample Munlanlwell13791_FD_192502 | JGI IMG/M metagenome (GOLD analysis project Ga0265297, IMG submission 192502) | Leachate microbial communities from a municipal landfill in Southern Ontario, Canada - Leachate well 137-91 | ecosystem: Engineered > Solid waste > Landfill > Unclassified | place...
AACTTCATCCGGCATGCTGATAAGTTTATATTTTAAGGAAGAGCTTCCGCAGTTAAACACCAAAATGTTTACATGGGTCTTATTATATTTCATCCGAGCTCCAGCCAAACGCCGGCATGCCGATAGATCTTTCCACCATTACGCTAAGGCCATAAATTGCCTTTTCTATCGCTTCAATGTTAATCGATTCGCTCTTCGGATTAATATCCTCTTCCTTACCTGCGCCAAAACCTATTGTGGGAATGTGGAGTTCTCCGCAGGTATATGAACCTTCCGTTATGATGTTTTTCCAGTAGCTGCAAGACGCGAAGAACCCACACTCCTTTAAAACTTCGAGGGAATTAGCCACAAAGAGATTATTTGCCTCCATCAGCCACGGCTTAAATTCCTTTTTCGAAATAATTTCAAGCCCGGCGTCTGTTTTTATTTTTTCTTTAGCCAAACAGGTGCTTATACTGATATTTTCCTGTCCTTTATATACGTTTTTTGCAATAGTTTTTGCTTTGTTAAGAATATATTGTTTTGTTTCCTCCGGAATAAACACCCTGTCAACAATTATGCTGAATTCATTTACATTTTGTAATGGTTCATAGCCTGCGTAACGCATATCCTTTATGCGAAGGGATGATTGCCCAAGCGCGTAATCGCTGGGCAGGGTTTTTGAGGCGTTTTCTAATTCATTTACCAAAGGGAGCATCGCACCCAGCATATTGATGCCTTTTTGTCCCAAGAAACTATTATCGAGTTTGCCTCTGACCACTATTTCGTATTCCATTCTTCCCTTATGCCCCAGGTTTAAATTAAAATCGGTAGGCTCGCACAGAATTACGCCTTTTATATTTTTAATTTTATTTTTAAAAAAGTTTTCGAAAAGATACCTGACGCTGTAATCGCTTACTTCCATTCTCGGCACACAGCATATAATTAAATCTGAGTCAAGAGGCGCGAGCGCTCTTTTTAAGAGCCCGGCGCAGTAAAGCGCGCTTATAATACCGGTTTTAAATTTAATAATATTACTTCCTGTCATAGGTCCGTTTTGTGCCTGCTCTTTGCTGGGAATATCTATGTGCGAGATTATTGCCAGTGCATCTTTGCTGCGCTTTCCCTTGATTAAACCTACTAGGTTTCCTGCCTTATCTTTTGCGATTTTTTCCAAACCCAACTCCTGCATTTTAGCCATAATTGCGTCGCTGAACCTGGCAAGGTTTCCACTGGTTACGTTAAAATCCGAAATTTGTCTGGAAAATTTTGCCAAATCTTCTTTTAATCCTGGAAGTTTTTCTTCAATTATCTTGTTCATTGTCTACCTCCTGTTCTATATTAGTTAACAATATCAAATGCTATTTAACACCTTAGGCAAAAAATTTTCTCTTTTAGAAAGTAGGCGGTGTTATAACCCAGACTGCTTCCGCTTTCTCTTTGCCGATATTTCTAAAAGCGTGCGGGATGTGCGAATTAAAATAGATACTGTCGCCTTTTTTAAGCACATAGACTGTTTCGTTTAACGTTATTTCTATTTCGCCCTTAATTACCAGAACAAATTCCTGGCCAAAATGTTTATAGGCTGATTTACCGGAATCGGCATGTTCATCTATTTTAAAGAGCAAAGGCTCCATCTGCTTATTGGGATCTGGGTTCGTAAGAAGGTAAATGTGCATCCCTTTCCCGACTTCTTCCACGCACTTTCTTCCTTTTTCAGTAACAACAGGGTTATCGTTTATGCGTTGGCTCTCTCCGATTAAATTACCTACGGTAGCCTGCAAAGAATCCGCAATATTTTTAAGGGTGGCTAACGACGGGGAAGCTTTTCCTGTTTCAACCTGGGAAAGAAAACTTGCGCTAATCTTTAGCTGCTTGGCTAAAGTGCGCAGGCTCATTCCCTTTTCTTCCCTTAATCTTTTTATGTTTACGCCTACTATGTTCATCTTTTCTCCTCATTTAAAGGATAACATATAATGTTTCTCTTGTCAAGCATAAGTTAACAAATTATTATTATTTTAAGTATAGGTTAACATAGCCTTTTTCTTGCAATCCCTCTAAAATTCGTAGGCTACGCTTAACTTATACCACCTTTTCGTGCCGTCTATGTCCTTTAATTCTTCGTAACTTTTATTAAAGATATTTATACCCTCTAAAGCGATAGTAAAAGCGCGCAATTTTTTTTCCACCTTTAAATCAAAAGTAACGTATTTTCTTCTGTCCACAGGGTTTGCAAAATTGCTGATAAGGTTTGCACGGTAACCTTTATAATTGAAACCAAAAGTTGTTACTACTTTATGGCGGTCGTAATCAAATACGTATTTAGAATATGCGAAAGGGTCTTCTTTATCCAGGGTAAGATACGTATACCCGACGGAAAATTTTTCAAGAATGCAGTCTTTGAATCTAAGCTCGGGGAAAATATCAAAACCATAAACTTTGACATTTCCTACGTTTGCTGCCTGCCAAACAGAAGCAGAGTCATTTCTCACCCAATCAATTGTATTGTATTGGTCTCTAAAAAAAATGCTTGATGAGAGGTTAAAAAATTCTCTGGGGGAAAAATCAAACCCCAAATCAAAATTATTTGAACGCTGTATTCCAAGATCAGGATTTCCCCTGTTTGCAGCGTCAGAATAATACAATTCAGTAAATGAAGGCGCGCGCCAGAGCCTGTCATAGGAAAATCTAAGCTTAAAATCTTCCCTAAGCAGATACCCCAGGCCAACATGGCCATTTTCAAGATAACCCCATTTATAGTAATAATCCGTACCGGCTGACGCACTATATAAAAATTTGCCCATTTGACGCTCTTTGGTCCCTGTCAAAAAGCCCTTGCGCAGGCGGCTGTGTTTGCCCAAATTAGTGCTGTCAATTTTTTCTTCTTCAACATTGAGGTTAACGAATAAATCATTATAAAAATCCAATTCTTCTTTTAAGCCATAAACATAAGTGGTGTGGATATTTGTTGAAAACGGCGGGTTTGAACGGTCCAGAATAAATTTGTCGCCGTGCCTTCTGAAATATGCCGTATTGTTTAACTTAAAAAGTTTTTCATCCATACCCAGCCTTGCCAGGAAAAACCTCTGGTTTACGTGTTCTTCTTCCTGCCGGAAACGCGAAGAATAAAAGCTGTCTGCGCCGAAATCTCTTTTAGTTGAACCGAAGAGAAATTCCACGTCCTGATTATCTAAATTTAGAAGTGAATGGTAAGAAAAATTATAAATTTCAAAATCCGTGTCAGCCCGCGAGCCTTTTGATATATTATGCTCTATGGAAAGCCTGTTTTTAGTCCCCAAGACCGGAAAATTCATGGACATTAAATTCTCCCAAAGAGCATATTGGCCGAAAGAATTTTTCAGTAGTATGCCTTTATCTTCCGGCGGCTTAAGCTTAAAATCTACTTTCTGTGAATTCTTATATATGTTGATTTCCTCAAGATCAGCGCTTGTTAAGGGGATTTCCAAAGTGTAATGGCCTGTCTGGGGGTCGTTTATTTTAACACCACCCAACGTTACGTAGGCATCTTCAAACACACTGCCGCGTATTGATATATCCTGCTGCACGCCAAAAGGAGCGCGTTCTTTAAGGTTTACGCTTGAGGAATAATTAAGAAGCTCCTCAAGCGATGAAGAAGGCAGGTTTTTAATATCCTCCTGAGAAACGTTATCTACGCTTTCAAGCCCTTCTTTTAAATAGCTTTTGGAAACCGTAATAGGCTTAAGTGTAACAGTCTCGCAATAGCTATACAAAGGGTATAAAAAAACTAACAGCAAAATGGCTGATTTCTTCATTGGTAAATATTAAACCCTGAATTGTTTTAATTTGTCAGCATCAATTGCGGAAGCAGAAAATATTTCTTTTTCTTCACGCGGAAAGATTCTTATTGTAATTTTTGTTGCTTCGTTATTTTTAGAAGTATAGCCTGCAATTATCTGGCTGGCAATTGCTTTTATGCTGCAATCTGCAAATCCTTTCCCCAGACCAGTTGGCCCGGGAAGGTCAAGCGGCTCAAAAATACTATCTTTGTCGGCGGCTAATTTCAAAATCTCGTTATTTTCGTTTTCGTTTCTGCCGACAACCAGCTTAAAAGATTCGCTTAATCTAAAATGCCTTCCGATTTTTAACAATTCTAAATTCTTTGGATTACATTCTTTGTGTTTCAAAAGATCTTCTACTCTGCCGCAAAATGACGGAATCGTAAGAAGACATCCTCCTGCCGGCCAGGCGAAATTTTTTATGCCTAAACTTTCGGCAAGCTTAAACTGAGGGTTCCTTGAGCGGCCGCTAAAACCTAACAATGCCTCGCGGTTAACCCAATTTTTCCGTTCAGGCAGGGTAGGCTCCAGTAACTTTGCCGACAAAGGCCTTAGGAGTAAATCTTTTAGCCCCGAATTTTTTTCAATAAGCCGAAGGGTTTCTTTGTGCTGCGATTTCGGCCTTTGCGCTATCACTTCTCCAGTTACAACAAACGAAGCGCTTAATTCGCTCATTAATTCCTTCGCGCGCTTTAACATTAAGATTTTGCAGTCAATGCAGGGGTTTAAATTCTTCCCATAGCCAAACTGCGGGTTTTTTATTATATCTGCGTAGTCATCTCCTAGATAAATAACTTTTAGCTGCGCGCCAAGCCCAGTTACTTTTTTACGCAAGCTATCTTCTTTGTTTTTATCAAAATCGGAAAGGGGTGTTACAAAATGCAGGGCGATTACTTCCATGCCCTGATTTACAATAAGTTTTGCCGCCAGAGAACTATCCAATCCGCCTGAAAAAAGCGCTAATGCTTTCATATATTTTTATGCAAATAGAATAATTTATTTTAAAATGGCAGGATTATTTTTTGCTTTTGGCAAGATTTATCAGCTCTTCCAGCTGTTGCGAAATTTTTTTAAGCAGCTCTATTTGTTCTTTTTGGCAACGCTCCTGTTTCTCTTGCATTTGTTTTGCCTCATTTGCCAGTTTTGCCATATCCCCTAGTTTGCTGAAATCAAACATTGTTAATCTCCTTTTTAGTAGATGCGGATTACCGCAGATCTATACGCGGATAAACGCAAGCGAATTCGTGTGCGTGAATCCGCTTTTATTACTTAAAACTAATCTCAATGTTTTTTTCCTTAAGAAAATCAAACAACCTGTTCATTTCTTTTTCTTTACCTTCAAAACTTACAATTGCCCAGCCTATTTCGGTTGAAAAAGAAGCTTCAATTATTCTTACTGTTATATCAAAATTCTTTATGATGTAGCAAAAGAAAGGTTCATCTTTGTATTCCAGAGGGATGTTAAGCTCAACTTCTTTAATCATATTAACCTCCCATGAATGGAAGCGGATAGCCGCGGATTTATCGGCGGATAAACGCACGCGAATTACTGTGCGTAAATCAGCGTTTAGTCCCGCGATAATCCGCTTCTAATTATTATTATACTATATATTTTCAAAGTTTTTAAATTTTTCTTTTGGAAGGTTAAAGTAGCCTATTTTAAGGCGGGGAAATTCCTTATTTAAGGTATTCACAAGAAATTTTACGCCCTTTGGGGAAAAATCTTTGCATTTTAATATTTCAAAATAAAAATCCGGGTCTATATTTAAATTACGCATTTGCACCATATCTACGCCTGTATTTTTTATAAAATTTAGTAGAGCTTTTATCTGGCCTTCTGAATCGGAAAATCCGGGGAATATAAACAGATTTATTGAAACAAACTTGCCGTGTCTTTTAGCAATCTCAATTGATTTAAGCACATCCCTGAATTCATAACGCAACGGGCGGAAGTAAAGATTGTAAAATTTTTCCTGCGGGCTGTTTAAACTTATGCGAAATGAATCAATGCCTGCCCGGCAAAGCAAATCAATTTTACCCGGAATACTTGCATTTGTATTCATATTTATCGTGCCGCGGCTTAAGTTTTTTCTGATTTTCGCTACTGCCTCTGATATGGCCTCTGCTTCAAGCAAAGGTTCTCCTTCGCAGCCCTGGCCGAAACTTACTATTGCTTCTTGTGCCCGGCTTAAATGGTTATGCATTATTTCATAAATTTCTAAAGCGCTTGGCTTAAAGCTTATCCTGCTGTGGGAAGCTTCACAATCAGATTCCTGATACGATAGACAGCCTATGCAGCGGGCGTTACAAGCGCGCGAAGTAGGCAGCGGCGCTTCCCATCTTTCCAAGAAAAGATTCTTTGCGGCGAGGCAATTGTAATTTAAGGCACAATTTGATAGGTGTCTGTAAAGCCTGTTTCGCGGATAGTTTTTCAAAAAAACCTTAATTTGTTTTTTTATTAAACTGTTTTTATAAAAATGCGGGCTCTGGCGGACCCTCCTGTCTATTCTATTTGCTGTAACATATATATCACTGCCTACCATGCCGCAAGCGGTGTATGCCCAGAGAGGAAGCTTGCCCCTGTTGTGCCTTACAACTGCTGGGTTATACAGTCTAAGATACGCCGGAATAACAAATGCGGCGACTGCGTGCACGGGTTTTGCTCCGAATTCAAAAAGTGGCGTAAATTGGCCTGTTTTCTCGTTGAAGCCTACTGGCGCGCGGCTTGGAAGATAAAACAAAGAGCTTCCCTTGGGAATTTTTATCAACTCTGATTTCTGCGGCAGCCTGAAAAGGTTAAGGCTTGAAACAGCCATTTTAAGGTATGGATGCTTTTGGATTTTACCTTTTTGGTCTGCAAAAAGAAGATGCGGAAGATTCATTACTTTTGACCTGATGTTAGTTGGAAGTATCCGGCTTTACAGCCTTATTAACGTAAGCTCTCAGCCTTAAAGTTATAAGGTGATTGTTTTTGCCTATAAGTTTTATCTCCTGAATCACCAAACCGTGATATTCAGAAGGATCAAATTCCACTTCTACGGCCGAGACGCCGGTTTTTTTTATTACGCTCACCTTAACGCAGTCACACATGCTTGCGGCGCCGATAATTTCTTCTTTGATTTCGTAAGTTTTTGTAAAAATTTTCCCGGGAGAAATTATCCCTATATTATACTCACGGACTTCTCCTTCCTCCTGAGCATAAACAAAAAAACATGAGCTAATAAGAAAAACTAACACGAGACTCCACCACCTTACAGCGGTGGCTTTTTTCCTTTCAGGGTTATGCTGCGCTGAAGCGTAACCCTGCCCTGCACCAGAATAAATTCGGTTCAGGGCAGCCCTAAACCGACCTTTGGTCTGGTTTGGCGGCTGAACCGTCCTGCCGATGGGCGGGACTGGGCCATAGATAAAAATTTTTAGCTTATCCATACAATTACAAGCCCTAAAAGCAAAAAGAGCAGAAACATTAAAAATTTTATCCCAGCCATATTTTCTTTTAGAAAATTATTGAATTTTTGCGAACTAAAACCAAGAAGCGAAAGCACAAAAATAATTATAAGCGGCAGTATAAACATCAGGTTATAAATAATAAGATAGCTGAAAGCCTGAAGACGCAAGTTAGTATTTTTTAAAATAAGCACAATCGTAGGCAGATACACCTGCCCGGTGCATGCCCCCTCAAGCAAAGACACAAGAAAGCCTACCGCAAAGGCACTTGCCAAAAGACTGAATACCCCTTCATCCTGTTTTTTGCGTAAATGCGAGCCTATTACCTCATTAATGCGTTTTTTTAAGAAAGACGGCAACTGCAATACAAGCCCGTCTGCTTCTTTTGTTTTCTTGTATTTAAAAAAATCGTAAAGAGCAAACCCGGAGAGTATAAAACAAAATATTGCGATAAAATAATAAAAACCTTTTATAACAGCGTAAAAATTAGTTAAAGAATAAAGGAAATTAAAAAAACCAAGACCTATAGAAAGATAAGTCAAGAATACTGCAAGGCAGTAAGAGGTGCCGACGTAAATTATTTCTCTCCTTCTGTAGCCGTAAACAGCAAGAAATGACACAAAGAAAATAATTACCGCGAAAGCGCAGGGATTTATGCCGTCAATAAGCCCGCTCGCAATTACAGTAAATATGGATATTTTTTTAAATACCTGCAAAAGTTCAACTTTAATAAAACCTAAAGGAGTGCTTTTCGCCTTTAGAGTGCCTTCTAAGGAATTAATGAGTTTACCTTTTATCTCATCTCTTCCTATTAACAAATTATTCCCCACTAAAATAGAAGGCACGCGGCCGTCAATACCGCGTAAGCGCGTGCTTAAAGTTACAAGCCTGATAAGGTTGGCGGAATTACTTGAAGTATCCAGCTCTTCCCAGCTTACTTTGTTTTTGTATTTTTCTTTTACAAAAGGCAGGAATTCTTTTTTAAGTTCCATGCAAATTTTGCAATGAGGCGAATAAAAGAAAACTATTTGTAATTTAGCTGCCTGTCTGGAAGGCTTTGGGGCAGCCTCGCTTGTTGCGCCTGCCGTATTATTCGCTAAAGGCCCGCCGTCCGGATAAACGCAAAATGGCACAACCATTAAAGCTATAATTAATAATATGCGCTTCATAATGAATAGATTATACCAAGCATATCTCAAAAATCTATAAGTAAATTTGGAACACGAATACCCACGAATCAAAGACGAATTTCCGCGAATAATTAGTGGAAATTAGTTTCTAATTCGTGGTCATTCGTGCTAACAAATTTATAATGAAAAATGCTCAATTTATTGTAGAATATAATCCTATGAAAATACACCTTGCCAAATATTGCGGTTTTTGCTTCGGCGTAAGAAGAGCTATTAAAATAGCTGAGGAAGCAGCTGCAAAACATGAAAATACATATATAAAAGGCGACCTCGTGCACAATGAAGATGTGTGTAAACGAATAGAAAAATCCGGCATAAAAAGAGCGGATTGCCTAAGCCGCCTTCCATTGGGCTCAAATGTAATTATAAAAGCTCACGGCGAGCCTCTTGAAACCTATAAATGCCTTAAAATTGCGGGTTTAAACATAATAGATGCGACGTGCCCCATGGTAAAAGATATACATAAAAAAGCGCGGGAACTTGAAAAAAAAGGATACCAGGTTGTTATAATAGGAGACAGAAACCACGAAGAAACAAAAGGCATACTCGGCAATATAAAAAATGGCGTTATCCTGGAAAATAAATACGAGGCTGGCACGCTTAAAGGTAAGCTTAAAAATAAAATAGGCGTATTGTGCCAATCAACTCAAACGCTTGAAAACGTAACAGCCGCGGTGCGTGAGCTGTCAAAGCATGTGGAAGAACTTTTATTTATAAATACGATATGCCAGCCCACAAGGCTTCGCCAGAAAGAAATAGAAAATTTGTCATCCAGGTGCGATGCGGTAATGGTTCTGGGCTCAAAGAAAAGCGCAAATACAAAAAGGCTTTATGAGGTGGCGAAAAAAATAAATAAAAATGTTTTCTGGATAACTTCGGAGAGAATAAATAAAAACAATTTTCGCAAATTTAAATCAATAGGCATAATAGGCGGTGCTTCAACTCCGGTTGAAGCCCTGGAAACAATAGCAGGGAGACTAAATGATTTATAAATTTAAAGATACAAATGGCACCTTTACGGTAGAAAATCCGCAAAAATATAACCTTTATTTTCCTCTTACAAACGCAAAAGGAACAATACTAAGCTCAATAAGCCCCAATCTTGCGGGAGACATCAAGGAAGACAATGAACATTTTCTTACGCAGCCTGCGACTATTGATGATGTAAAAAATAATTTATTGTGCCGCAGGGATTTCTTTATAAAAACAGGCAACGAAATCATAAGATGCTCTTATCCTTATAAAAAAGACATTCTGGAGTGCGGTTTACTCTATCATAAGGTTACAAAGCAAACCTCTAACTTATGTATAGAAATTCTCAATTTTATCCCTCACAATTTAAAAACTGAAGTGATGCGGATAAATATACAAAATACATCGGGAAAAGAAGTAAAAATAACCCCAACTTCATTTATTCCGGTCTTTGCGAGAGCAGAAAAAAATTTACGCGACCACAGGCATGTTACTTCGCTCTTAAACAGGGTTGAATTGGATAAATACGGCATATTCGTAAAGCCTACGATGATTTTTGATGAACGCGGGCATAAGGTTAACGAAACAATATATTTTGTTTTGGGTTATGAAGGAGAGAAGATTCCTCCGGCAGGGCAATTTCCTACGCTTGACTACTTTTGCCAGGAAGGAGATTTAATAAACCCCGATGCGATAAATAAAAACATAAATCCTGTAAGGCTAAAAGCAGCCCAATTTGACGGAAAAGAAACATGCGCTGGCTTAAGGTTTAAGGAAAGAACTTTACAGCCCGGGCAAAGCTCAACATTTTTTCTTGTGATGGGCATGGACAAAGATATTAAAAATATACGTAATACTTTTTCCAAGCTCAATTCCCCCCAGAAAATAAATAAAATCTTTCAAGACACCAATGCTTACTGGCTTAATTATCTTTCCAGCTTAAACTTTGATTTTAAGGATGATAACTATAACAATTGGCTTACCTGGGTTAAACTGCAGCCGACTTTACGAAAACTTTTTGGCTGCTCATACCTGCCTCATTTTGATTATGGAAAAGGCGGCCGCGGCTGGCGCGATCTTTGGCAGGATGCGCTTGCTTTGCTTTCAACTGAAAATGCTAAAGCAAAGGGGCTTATTTTGCATAGTTTTAAGGGCGTGCGCATTGACGGCTCAAATGCAACTGTAATAACAAATACGGGGGAGTTTATTCCGGACAGAAACCGCATCAGCCGTGTTTGGATGGACCACGGGGTTTGGCCATATCTTACGCTTTCCTCATACATTCATAAGAATGCAGACCTTGAAATTTTACTGGAAGAACTCACCTACTTCAGAGACTGTCAGTTAAAAAGGGCCAAAGGAGTAGATACCGGTTTTGAACAAAAGGATAGTTTTTTGCGGGCAAAAAATGGAAAAATTTATAAAGGAAGCGTGCTTGAGCACATATTGATACAAACAATAGTGCAGTTTTTTAATGTCGGCACGCATAACGCAGTCAGGCTTGAGAATGCCGACTGGAATGACGGCCTGGATATGGCGCCGCAAAAAGGAGAAAGCGTTGCCTTCAGCTTTATGTATGCACATAATTTAGCCGGCATTTGCGGCTTGCTTAAAAAACTTAAAACAAAAACGCAGAGCGTCTCTCTACTTAAAGAATTTAAAATCCTTCTGGATAGGCTTGATAGGCCGATAAACTACGCAAATTATAAAGAAAAACAAAGAAAACTTGAAGTATACCTTGAGAAAACTAAAAACATAAGCGGCGAAAAAATCAGAATAGACATTGATGCTCTAATCGGCGATTTGGAAGAAAAAGCAAAGCATATGAACAGCTGGCTGCAAAACAATGAGTGGCTTAAGCTGGGTTTTTTTAACGGCTATTACGATAATAAAGGAAAACGGGTTGAAGGTAAATACGCAAAGTCTACACGCATGATGCTTACTTCCCAGGTTTTTGCAATAATGAGCGGCGTTGCATCTGACGAGCAGATAAAAAATACCTGGCTTTCTATAAAAAAATATCTTTACGATAAAAAACTAGGGGGCTTCCGGCTTAATACTGATTTTGGCTCTTTGTATCTTAATTTAGGAAGGGCTTTTGGATTTTCTTACGGCGACAAGGAAAATGGCGCATTTTTCAGCCATATGGTAATCATGCTGGCAAATGCTTTATACCGCCGCGGATTTATAAAAGAAGGCTCTGAGGTAATGAGTTCTATTTATAGCATGGCGACAAGCGAACAAGCAAAAATTTATCCGGTAATACCTGAATATTTTAATAGCCAGGGCCAAGGACTCTATCTTTACCTTACAGGCTCAAGCTCCTGGTATATACATACGCTGCTTGAGGAAATTCTCGGCATAAATTTTAGCTATGGCGACCTCGTAATTACGCCTAAATTAGTGCCGCAGAATTTCACTAAAAATACAATAGAAGTAAATTTTGTTTTATCAGGAAAAACAATAAAAGTCGCCTTCTCCGCCGCAAAGACAACACGAAATTATTACGAGATAAAAGGCGCATTTTTTGGAAAGACAAAAATCAGTAAAGAAGGCAAAAAACTTCTTATAAAAAGGAAGGAACTTCTTAAAAATACCGGCAAAACTATAAAAATATATTTAGGCTAGCTGGACGACTATCTGCAAGCAATCTCAACCATTATCTAAATGAAAAAAATATTAGTTATCCTCATTTTTGTACTTGTTTTTTATCTGGCCTTAAGTTTTGCCTTGAACTTTCTGTTTCCTGAAAAAATAGGCCAAGCTGCCAGGGAATTTGTCGGAAAAACCTTCGGTAGGAAAATTACAATTTCCCATATAAATATAAATATCCTGAGGGGAGTTTACCTAAAAGACACTACAATATTTGAAACGGACAGAAAAACCCCTTATCTTAAAATAAAAACAATAAGGCTTGTGCCATTCTATCCTTCCCTGCTTAGCAATAAGAAACTTTTTCTCTCTGTAAATATGGAAGGGGTTTATTTTACTATTAAAAGAAATACGGATAACACGTTTAACTTTCCGCAGATACAACAAACACCCCAGGCTGATATTGGCAAGGAAAAGAAAAAAACTAAACCTAACGCAGATATTTTCCTTGTAAAAAGCTTATCCATGAAGAAGTTAAACTTTGATTTCGTAGATGCAACCGTAGATTTTAAGAAAAAATTTGAAGACGTAACTGTTTTCGCAAGCCTTGGGGCTTCCCCGGGAATAACCGCTAAAATATCATGGCAGGACAAATTAAGGGTAAATGCAGAATATAACTTACTCTCCAAAGAGCTTAGTGTTTCCGCCCTGCTAAAAGAAATTGCCGTTGGTGATTTTAATAGTTATTTGCCTCAGGTAACATTTAAAGACGGCTACATAAAAGACGGCAAGATTAGCCTGGAAGGAAAAGAAAACTATAGCTTAAAAGTAGATGCTAATCTTGCCAAATTATTCCTGATAAAAGAAAAGGCTGAGGTTAAGGGGAAAATACATACAACTATGCAAATTAATTTCTCCCCTGAAAATATAACTTATACGATGCAGGGCAGTTTAAGCGATGGCTTTTTAAAATTAGCGCCTTACCTTGATAGCCTGACTTCTATAAAAGGTGCATTTGAACTGGATAACAAAAAAATGCGGCTTATTGGCTTAAGCGCCGACTTTTCAACCGAAAGCAAAGAAAAAAATAAAGATACCCAACCTAAAATCCCCCTGACTGCAAATGCAGAAATAAATTTTGAGACTTCACAAATAGTAATAGGGGCTGAAACTCATCCGCAAATAGCTGAACTTGTAAAAGCACTGAAAAACATTGGTACGGAAAACCTAAAATTCTTCAAAAATTTTGACTACAAAGGAAGCGGCGATATCGGCTTAAAGGCTACCGTAAAGACAAATTTGAAAAATGATTATTTTGAATATTACATAGACTATAATATAAAAGGGGCAAAATATAATGACCTGGAAGACATCCAGGCAAACGGATTTATTGCCAATAGTAAACTTGAAATTGAAAATTTTTCACTTAAACACAAAAATATTGCCTGGCAGGGAAATTTTCAGCTAAACGATTTTTCTTCTCCGGATATAAAACTCTCTGCGCACAGCGCTTTATTGAATTTAGATTTTAGCGCAAAACAGCTGAAAGATTTAATCGCAATAAAAAATTTAACTATAAAGACAAAAGACTCGCAAATAAAAGCTGAGGGCGGCTGGCATAAGGAAAAACAACAACTTGAGCTGCAGGGATTAGCTTATATCGCGCTTAGCGAAATTGCCCCTATTACGGATACCTATAAGATAAAGATACCCTGGCTTGTAAAAGCAGCTCCCCAGGGCACACTTAATACAAAGTTTATGATAACCGGCCCGCTAACTCCTGCAAAATGGCAGATTAAGCTTGCCGGGCTTTGCGAAAAACTAAAGATTTATAATCTTGAGGCAAGCGAAGCAAAGCTTGAGTTCTACAAAGATTCTGACTTATTAATCATAAGCCCTCTGGTGGCCAGCCTTGCGCAGGGAAAAGTAGACCTTCGCACAAAGATAGATTACCCAAAAAAAAGAATAGTAGTAAATGTCCTGGCAAATGAGGTAGACTTGGCGGTTTTAGCAAAACAACTTAAATTAAACAACAGTTCTCTGGGCGGAATTCTGTCTTTGGAAGCTAACCTTGAAAACGACGACTTTACTTCCCTGGATAAATTAACTGGTTCAGGCAAAGTAAGCATACGCGAAGGAAATATCTGGGAAATAAATTTCTTAAAAGGCATGGGTGAATTTTTGTTTATACCGGAATTTGAGCAGATAAAATTTGAGGATGGCTACAGCGATTTAGTCTTTAAAGGAGAAAATGTAGGCTTTGAAAATATTGAATTAAAATCATTCCAGATGAATTTAAGAGGGAAGGGAAGAATTTCTCTTAAGGGTGATTTAAATTTTATGCTTGTTTCTGAATTTAATCCCGACCTTATATCTTCATCACAAACTTTAAAAGGCTTCTTCACTAATGTTTTAAGTAAAACCAGCCTGACGATTGAGGTCAAAGGAACTGTAAAAAACCCCACCTACAAAGTCCAACCGGTAATATTTTCTGATTTGGAAGGCTTTAAAAAGATATTTGAAGGCATATTCCAATAATTTTTCCGGTAAACTTTAGCTTGATAGGCTGTTAAGGCGTTTTTTAATTTCCTTATAAACATAGGCGCTTTTACCCTTAATTTCGGAAAGCGCTGAGGTAAAGTATTTCTTTGCTTTCTGGATATCGCCCATTTTTAAATAACTGTCACCCAGGCTAAAGATTGCTTCCACCCTGCTGGTTTCTAATTCCAAAGCTTTCTTGAAATATATCAGAGATTCCTTGAACCTGCCTAGCGTATTCAGCAGCCAGCCCTTGTTGTGGTATAAAGAAGCGCAATCCTTACTTAGTCTTAACCCTTTGTCAAAAACAGCCAAAGCTTGTTCATATTTTCCAAGTTCTGCAAGGCAGATTGCCTTATCATTATAAGAGCAGCCGTCATTTGAACGTAATTTAATGCAAAGATTCAGGTATTTTATCGCTTTCTCAAAATCCCTGCGGATTATAAATTTCTGAGCGGTAAAATAAGATAAGAAAAAAATATTATTGGCTGATGCGGATGCCTTAATACACTTGGCGATTTTTCTTTTCGCTCTTTCAAAATGAAAAAACGTTATTTCCCTGTCTAAAAGCCGCCTTTCTTTCTCCAAATCTATTTTTTGCAAACAATTCCTCCTCTATCCGGCGAGAATTCAAGCAGTTTGAAACCTGTTTTTTTAAGCTTTTCCCTTATTTTGGAAGGGAAATCATAACCCTGGCTTATTTTATAAAAAGGAGTGTAGTGAAATAACCTGCCGCCATTTTTAAGCACCCGGTAAAGTTCAGCATAGAAAGCTGCGCCAAAAAGCTCCGGCGCAAGCTTAAAGGTGGGCGGATCATGCATTATGCAATCAAAATAGTTTGCGCCAAATTCCTTTATAGCGCTTGATATATCGGCCTGCCTTACTTCTATATTCCCTGAAAAGAATAACTCTTCTGATACAGGATTAAGCTTTGCTAAAGCATATACATTCTCATCTTTCTCAAATGTTATTACTTTTGCATATTTGGAAGCTAAAATTGCGCTATAACCAAGCCCCATGCAAGTATCCAGAGTATAGCCGTAAGGCTTAAGCAGGCTGATTTTGTTTTCTGTATCGCTTTTTGGAGAACTCAATTTATGCATCGGCACAGAACCTATGGACAGGGTTGGCCAATCATTAGTCGGCGTAAGCTTATAAAAGCGGTTTGTGCTATCGGAAAAATATGCAAGAGGCTCTATCTTATTATCGTTAATTAAATAACAGAAATTATCCTTAATTTTTTCTTCCCTGTTTATGGTATTTATCCCTGAAAATATAATGTTTTCTTTGTCAATGCAGACGTTTATTTCTTTCAGGCCGAAGTCTACCTTAATGTTGAAACAACTGCCTATGGGCTGTTTTAGTATATAATCCCACTCCTTTTTAGTAATAATCATGGCAACTATTATAAAGCAGCTTGCTATTTATGGAAATTGTTTTTTTAAAGCACGAATTGTCACGAATGCAAGAACGAATGTCCACGAATAAATCAGTTCTTAATTCGTGGCAATTCGTCTCTGATTCGTGGTAATTTGTATTAAACAAAATATCTTGACAAGAAAAGTCTAGGTTATACAATATTGAAAGTGGTTGAAAACATTAGTGTTTTTAAACAAAATAGTCCCGATTAAAGGTTTCGGGTAATTCTGTTAAAAGGAGGTGTCTAAATGAATAAGGCTGAACTAGTTGAAGCTGTAGCGAAGAGCTGCTGCACAAAGAAAGAAGCACAGACAGCGGTTGATTCAGTGTTTGATGCAATTAAGGGTTCTCTTAAGAAAAAAGACCAGGTAGCAATTTCCGGTTTTGGAACTTTCAAGGTAAAAGAAACAAAGGCAAGAATGGGAAGAAATCCTAAGACCGGCGAAAGTATCCAGATTCCTGCGAAAAAGAAAATTGCTTTTAGAGCCTCTAAAGACTTAAAAGCACTTTTGAACTAAAAATTAGTTATTAATAAAAAAGGGCGCACATTAAAATGCGCCCTTTTTTATTAATACACAAGAGCTGCTGCCAGGCGCTCTTATCTTAAGGCCCTGCAATAAATCCTTTAAAATCACAGGGTCTATGAATTCTTCCTGCGTTAGCTCGTAACGAATCTTGCCGGAAGTTACAAACTCTTTTATGCTAAAGATTTTATGTTCTCTTAACATTTTACACAGGCTAATCAGCCCAAGCGTTGTTTTATCCAGCTTCTCCTGGCAATAGAAATTATTAGACAGCATATCAAATTTACCGGTTTTTTCCTTTAAAAAAGCAAAAAGATTTTATTAAACAAATAATTTCTATAAATTTAGCGAAGCGAATTTCTGCAAATTTCTATGGCAATTGAAATTAATAGAAAATAAGAAATTGATAGAAATTTATTGTTCTTTTCTGCTCATACAGATATCTTTCTTAATTTTGCAACAAAGAAGGCTTCCATAAATTCATTAGGAATTATGCGCCTCGTAAGCTTGCAAGCGTTAGAGAAATGTTTATCGTGCCACTTAGTGATACCGCAAAAAACATTATTCAAAGGGAATTCTATTTGCACAACTTCTATTTGTTCTTTAAATTTATTAATAAACCAATCTATCACCCCTTCGTTTTCTTCTGGTGAGAATGTACAGGTGGAATAGACGAGCTCCCCTCCTTCCTTAAGGGCAAAGAATGCTGAATGCAAGAGCGATTTTTGCTTATCATGAAGTTCTTTTACTTTTCTTCCATTCCAGTATTTATAGCTTCTTGGGTTGTTAAGGTCAAACAGGCCTTCCGCGGAGCAGGGCGCATCCACCAGAATTTTGTCAAAATACTCCGGAAATTTTTTTCTTGCCCAGAAGCCGTCCTGCGCAAAGGTTTCTACATTGGTTACTCCCTGGATTTTCAAATTGGCTTCCAGCTTACAATGCCTGATGTGCTCTTTTTCAAAAGCTACAATTTCTGCTCCCGGCGCTAAAGAAGCTATCTGGGTAGTTTTTGCGCCGGGAGATGCGCATAAATCAAGAATCTTTTGCCCATTTTGGGGATTAAGTGCAATAACCGGTAACATACTTGAAATATTTTGCACATATATAAGCCCGTCTTGATACGCTAAAGTCCTCTGCAGCTCCCTAAAGGGAAGCTTGGAAATGAATGCGCCCTTAGGAAACGGCAGCTCCTGGAAGCGGCAGCTTTCCCTAAGCAATTCTTTCTTTAAACTTACCAAATCCGTTTTTAAATAGTTTATCCTGAAAGTAGTCTGTTTTTTTACCAGAAACGTATTTAATATCTGCTGGAAATGGTTAGGATATATGGCTTGCAGTTTTTCAAGAAAACCTTTTGGTAATTTATAAAATATTTCGTTCACTTAGCCCTTCCTTTTTTATTTAAAATTATTATTTTTATCCCAACCCCTGCTTTTCGTGAAATTTGTTCTATCATTACAGATATTTATAATGTGTTTTGGAAGGGCTGGGTTCATTTTTTAAATTCTGCATATGGCGCTGGCTTAAAGAAAAATTTTCCGCCGAGATGGAATATTAGTTCTGCTTTATTTGTATCCCAGAAATCATTTATAAATAAGTGGTTTTCTGCCTCTGCGTAAACCACTTCTCCAAAAAACAAATAATGGTCTCCTGCTTCTTTGATATCAAACAGAGAACATTCAATAGAACCGATGCACTCTGCTATTTTTGGCGTTTTAGCTAAAGAATGGGCCTTATCGGCCGTTAATTTAGTTTCTTTGAATTTGTCAATTTCACGGCCGCTGACTGCACCGCAAAACATTACCTTATCCAGCAACTTCCATTCAGGAATATTAACTATAAATTGCGAGCTTTTTTTGATAAGCTCTGACGAAAAATGCTTTTTTGCCAAAGCTATCCCAAGTAGCGCGGGATTTTTTGACAAAGGCATACTCCAGGCGCAGGTTGTAATATTTGTTTTATCTTTATAACTGCTCGTTACAAGGCTAACAGGGCTGCAGTTTATAAGGCGGCTTGCATTTTGTTTATTTACTTCTGTTTTCATATATTTATTATACAATAAAACTTACCACAATCTTTTTTTTGTTTTAACTATCACGACGACAGAAAACATAAAATACAGCACAAACAAAAACGCAACTGCGGGATGCATTTTCATATTCATTATATTTCCGAAAGAAAAGTTTCCTAGCACGCCTACGATATACTGCAAAAAGAATATCCTCGGCAAAGAAACTATCAATACTGCTGCAAGGTATTTTCTAAATGAAATTTTGCTTATCCCAAAACAAACATCCAACACTCTATACGGAATTAATATGTTGAGGCGCAGCATAAATACCCAGTTAAGATTTAGCTGCCCTAATTTTTCATAGATATTTTTGAATTTTCCTTTCAGGTATTTATTCATAAACTCTTCGCCAAAAAACCGGCTAAGATTAAAAAACAGGGTTGCGTTTATTATTTCTGCAATATAAATAAGAAGGGCGCTTAGGTAAACGCCGAATACGAATACAGATACAAGTTTTAGGATTTCTTTTGGGTCTCCGGTAACAAAAAAGTTTGAAACCACATAAAGCGCAATAAATATCAAAGAAGAATAAATGGGAGGAAACTTCTTAAAGAAAGCATCCATTTTTTCTTTATCTATAGAAAACGACTTGCTTATAATAATAAGAGTTATAAGTAGAATTATAAATATAATAAAACGGACGTAACCTTTAGATAAAAACTTTCTCATTGCTATCCCCATAAAGCGTACAGCTGGCCGCAGGCAGCGCGGATATCTTGCCCGCGGGATTTTCTTAAAGTATAAAACAGCCCTGTCTTATAAAGCTCGTTACAAAAACCCTCTATTTCACTGCTGGCCGGCTCTTTAAAGATTCCCTGCGTTGCATTATAAGGTATTAAGTTAATTTTGCAATTTATGCCTTTTAAAAGTTGCGCTAATTTCTGCGCATCTAGTTTACTTGTATTAAGCGAACCGAATAATGCATACTCAAAAGTAATGGGGTATTTCTCACTTTTGCTAAAATTTCTTAAGGTTTTTATAAGCTCAATTAGGGGGTACTTCCGGTTTACCGGCATAATCCTGGAACGTATCTCGGAATCTGCTGAATGCAGCGACACTGACAGTTTTACACCCAGCTTAAGCCTTAAAAGCTCTTCTATCTGCGGTATAATGCCGCAGGTTGAAATAGAAATTCTTCTTTTGCCAAAATCAAGGCCCTTATGTTCGGTAAATATTCTGATAGCCTTAACTGTCATTTCAAAATTATCAAGGGGTTCACCTATCCCCATAAATACCATATTTGTTATTTTATCGCCAACTAAATCCCGAATTATTAAATACTGGTTTACTATTTCGCTTGCGCTTAAGTTTCTTTTAAGGCCGCGGGAACCGCTTATGCAAAATTTGCAGTTGTATTTGCAGCCTACCTGGCTTGACACACAAAGAGTGAATCTGCTGCCTTCGGGAATAAGCACCGATTCTATGCTTGTTGCGTCATTTAAGCCAAAAAGAAATTTTTCTGTTTTGTCCAAAGATATTTCCCGCTTTAATATTTTTAATTTTGAAAAATAGAAATTTCGCGAAAGAAAATCCCTTGTTCCCTTTGAAATATCTGTCATTAACTCAAATTTTTCAACTCTCTTTGAGTATATCCAGCCAAAAACCTGGCCAGCAGAATAGGAAGGGATGCTTCTATCTTTGAAATAATTTTTAAGTTCTTCCAGCGTGTAGTTCTTTATATCTTCCTTCATAACAATATCTTTGTTACGCAGATTAGCGTAGATTTAGCGGATTAACGCAGATTACGTATCACGTTTTAAAAGAGGCGTTACCTGATACGTGTTGCGTGATACTTTTCCAAATCTGCGATCATCTGTGATTTTATATCTGTGTCCATCTGTGCATTAAAAAGAAAGGGTTAGCTCTTTGTCGTTCTTTGGATTCTTGAGGGTAACTACGGTAGGCGCGATATCAATTATAACAAAATCATCTATTGCTTCTGATTTTCTAAGGGTTTTACCGTTTATAATGGCAAACGGCGAATTCTTGTCATAGACTATTCCCTGCAGATTATAGGCGGGTAAATTCTTAATATCTACCGCGGGCTTATTAACTACAAGAAGTGGCTTTTGCGGATTTGGTATTTCCGCTTTTGTCTTTGCAACTATTGTTTCGGCTACGGGGAGCGTTTCGCTTTTAGCTTTAATAATTTCTTTTTCTTTTAATATTTGAAGTCTTGGCTCGCGATTATAAAAATACGTATTGATAGTTATCAGAATTGTAGAGACTGTGCATACGGCAATTAACAAATAGAATGGTAAACTTATTTTCTCCGGCTTATGCCTGTCGCCGTTATTTATTTTGGGAGATAACTGCTTAGCATGAAAGGCATTATCGTTAGTTTGGGCCTCTACTTTTTTTAATGCTTCGTAGATGATACTCATTTTAACTCTTCAATGCAAGCCCTAAAGATTTCAGCATCAAAAGTCTTTTTTTCTTTAGCAAAACCATAAAGCAAAGCTCTGTCACAGAGAGTATTAATAAGCCGTGGTATTCCTTTTGAAAATTCATAGATTAGATTATAGCTTTCGGGCAGTATTTCTATATCGGTTTTACCTGCGGTAGTAAGACGGAATTCTATGTAATTTCTTACCTCTTCCTGCGCGAGCGGCAGAATATCACACTTGACACATATACGTTGGCGTATTTGCCTTAAATTGAACTGCTCCAGTTTGGTTTTAAGCTCAGGCTGGCCCACAAGGATTATCTGAAGAAGCTTATTCTCCGACGTCTCAAGGTTAGAAAGCAGCCTTATTTGTTCAAGCTGCCTGGCAGTTAAATTCTGGGCTTCATCTATTATTAAAATGGCATTGCCCCCTTTTGAATTTATATCAACAAGGAATTCGTTAAGTTTCTTTATTATTTCCAACCGATTCTTTTTTGCTAAATTCAACCCGAAATCTTCAATTACTGCGCAAAGAAGCTGCACGTCGCTAAAAGAAGGATTAAGTATAAATGATGTTTTTATTTCCGGCGGCAGCCTGGAAAGTAAAGTTTTACAAAGAGTGGTTTTGCCCGTGCCTACTTCTCCGGTAATAAGCATAAGCCCGGTTTTAGAAGAAATACCATACAGAAGGCAAGAAAGCGCTTCTTTATGAGAAATACTTTCAAAAAAAAAGTTTGGATTGCTTGTTATATTAAAAGGCAGGGTATTTAAACCGTAAAATTTTACATACATCTTACTTATTCTCTGGTTTTGAAGCAACCGCCGGAGAGTTGTTTATATTTTCAGAAGGAATTATTTCTCCAGGCCTTATGACATGCACAGTTAAAAATATCAATAAATCAATCTTTTGCCCATAATAAGAGTCGCGGCGGAAAGCCCAACCCACGAACGGAAGATCTTTAAGCACCGGTATACCAGTTTTTTCTTTTGCCTTTGAATCCTTAAGCATGCCCCCCATGACTATTGTATCTCCGTCTTTTACTACTACTTGCGTTTGAGCTTCTCTGGTATCTATTATAGGATACTCCGCAAGCACGGTTGTTCCGCTTTGAATTTTGCTGGTGCCATTCTGAGTTGACACGACAGGATGAATAATCATATTTATATACTCGTCATTTTCGCCGCACGCCTGGGGAACGACATTTAATTGTATTCCTATATCCTGATACCTGTCTAAGGAGCCACCTATTATCTGCGAGCTCTGTTCGCTAACCTGGGTTTTTAATATGGGGAATTTAGTCCCAACCATAATGGAAGCTTCCTGGTTGTTAAGCGTAAGTATAGTTGGCGCGGAGAGCGTGTTAGTTTTTACATTATCTTCAAGCGCATGCATAACTATTTCAAATTCCGCTCCAGTAAGGTGTTTAAAATCTATTTTTAAACCTGTATTGTTTGCGTTAAGAGAAGTGCTTGAAGGAAAAACTGAAGGGGTTTGCCCGGAAAGGGAATGCCCCCCCAGGGTTTTTGTGTTCTTCGCGTTTAAGTTAAGCTGGTCAAATGCAAACGTAGCGCTTGATGCGCCGGTTGTCCCGGTTCCGAACTCAAAACCTATATCGCGCAAAAGATTTCTGTCAACTTCCATAACCCTTGCCTTTATGAGAATCTGTTTTGGCATAACATCTATTTCTTTAAGAAGCGCTTCTACTTCATCAACATTTTTGGATACGTCTGACACAACGAGGATTTTTGTCCTTGAAATCTGGCCTTCCTCTGCTCTTTTGCGTTTGGCTACATCATCTCCAAATTCCCAGCCTGCCTGGCCTGTCGCCTCAAGGACTGAAACTTTTCCTACAGGAGAAAGCAACGACTCTATGGCTTTTTTTGCGTCGTTGGCATCCAGATATTTGAGCTTAAATACTTTTATCTTGGGAACTTCTATCTCCTGTTTCTCTTTTTCCCTAAGATCTCTTTCTTTTATTTCGTCAACAGTTGCAACCAGGACTATGTTATCGCCAACCCACTTATAGCTATAACCGTAAGCATCCAAAACACCCTTTAAGGCTGTTAGCCAATCAACGCTTTCCAGATTAACAGTTACCAAACCTTCAACTTTAGGGCTTACTACTATATTTACCTTTTTCCCGTCTTTTGAGGCTTTCTGGGATATTGACTGTAAGACAACCTTAATATCTGCGTCCTTAAATTTAATAACCGGAATCAGTTCCTGTGAAAACGAAGATAAGACTAAGGGAAAAATAAAAACAAATAAAAACAAAAATATAAACAAAAAGCTTGTTATGCTTTTTGTATTCTGCTTCCTTTCAAGAATACAAAAACTATTCTTTATTATCTGGAATATTTTCATTATTTTCCTCCAGTTTTAAAATAATTATATCATTATCTTTTTTCAAGATAACTTTTTTTCTGCTTATTTTCATAACCTTATAATCATTTATTATATCATTTTCCTTGAATACTTCATCACCTATAATAGCCACGCTGCCGCCCTCTGAATAAATGATCCCTTTTAAGACGAGTCCCGCCGGGCCGATTATTTTCTTAACAAGCAATTGCCCGGATTTGGTTATAAGCGGGGCAAACGGATCACGCTGTTCGTTGGTAAAAGGGTATTTGTCATTTTCGCAAATGCCTTTAAATTGCGAGATAAAAAAATAAAGCGCGCACAGCGCTGATAATCCTAATCCAATTTTACGGTAATTTATTAATTTCTTGAAACTGAACATACTTAATGAATTTTGTTACGCTTATGATTTTCTTCTATTAACCCCGCGCCAGGGCTCGCTTTGCTTGTCCGGTGCGGGGTTAATTCGGCTTAGCATTTTTCCTGCGCCCTTATGGCTTGTAAAAATGCTGGCCTCATTAATTTTCTTTCATTAAACCGCTTATTGCTATTTCTATAGAACTATAAGGGTAATCCGAAAGAATACGCATTTCCAGCACGTCAAAAAAATACTTCCCATTTTGAATAAAATCCATAAACCGTGCAAAATCATGGAAAGAACTTGCCGCGCTTATAGTTATCGGGAGTAATTTAAATTTGCCTAGTTTACTTGCAGCGTAATCCTGCATAGCGAGAGGCTTTATTGCTTTAAGTTGTACGCTGAAATTTTTACTCTCTGAAGAGAGATAAGAAAACGCTGCAGATTCCTGCTGAGGCAGTATAAACCTATCGCGCATTTCGCTTATCTCTTTATTGAGGCTTTCTTTTTTCTTCAGGTAATTATCTTTGGCCGGCCATTCTCTTTCTATGGTCGTAAGGTCCTGCCTTGTTTTGAATATTTTTTTATTTATATTTAAAACTGCGCTTAGCTCTAAAACCACTAAAATAATCTCAATGATTAATGTGGCTGCCAGCACACTGGATAAAACAATATTTTTATCTAGCTTTAGTTTGCGCATTCTACATAAAATTCAAGGACTTCCGCTCCGTTAAACTCAATCTTTTGCGAATCCTTTATGTTTATCTTTTTAAACCTGTTACTGAAATATTCTTTACTCTTCAAATTGTTTATGAATTTCTCCAAAGAAACAAGATAATCCTCATCTATTTTAACTACATATCCTTTTATATCCAAAGTATCTTTTTTTAAATCCATACTGTTAAACCATATATTTTTGGGAAGAGAAGAAAAAATATTTTCAAAAACCTTTGCCATTTGATTTTTCGGCGTAAGTATTTTTACGAATTCATTCCTATCGCTCTCTAGGCCGGCTATATCTTGTTTTAGCCTGGTTAACGTTTCATACTGCGTTTTCCACTTTGCCCATCTTATACTATAATATTCATAAACACTTGCCCTTACGGCGATAAAAATTCCAAGCACTATAATGACAGCCAAGAAAAAAGATATACTCAAAATAAGATAGTAAGAAGCTTTCACCAAAAGGGCATTTTCTTCCTTCTTCTGCTTAGGGCTTAGGTTTATATATATCCTATCCATGATTTTTTGTCCTACAGGGCAAGCCCGCTGCTTACTGCAAAATTGTTCTTTAACGTGTTAAATTGCTCGGGGCTAAATGCTGATTTTAGATTTAAAAGATTATCGAGCAGCAAAACCTCAGATTCAAGGTGTTCCTTAAATAGCGCATCTATCCCGTTAACCGAAGAAAGCCCGCCGGTTAAAAAAACCTTTTCTATGCGTTCGCCTTTGTTTACTTCAAAATAGTCAAAAGAACTTTTTACTTCCCTGCAAAGCGCAGTTACATTGTCCTGCGATAACTCCAAAAACTCCTTGTGGTTTTCGGCCGAATTAATCCATTTATCTATTGCCTGCATGGGTATATTTTTTGTATGCGATATGATATTTAAGATGTCCTTGGTGCCGAAAGTCAAATCCCTTGTCATAAAGGGAATACCCTTTCTTAAAATCGTAAGCGTTGAGAATGCGTGGCCGATATCAAGTATGCTGGCATTTATTTTTCTTTCCTCTTTATAATAGTTTAAAAAGACATTAACCAGGCATATGCTATCAAGGCTTATATCAAAAATTTCTTTTTTTTCTTTTTCAAAAACAGCTATTGTATTATTTATAATTTCTTTCTTGGCGACGGCGAGCAGTAAAAGCATATCGGCGGGATTTTCTTCCAGGATAAAAAAATCAAAATACACTTCTTCGGGAGAAAAAGGAATATGCTTGTTTAATTCGTAAAATAGGGTTTGTTTAAGTTTTTTCTTATCAACCTTTGGAAAATTAAAATATCTGACCATGGCAGAATGGTCTTTTAGGGATATTTTTATTTTGTTGGTAGGGATATTTTTTTCCTGCCATACCTGCCTTAAGGCGTCAGGAAAATCTTTTCTTTCCTTTATAAAATAATCGGTAACTTTGCCTGAACGCACAACCAGCCCTTTTATGTAATAGTTGCCCAGGTTAATGCTGACAAAGTCCTGTGATTCTTTTTTTAAAAAATTATTGAACAACCGGATCGGTTTCACTGGCGGCTCCCCCTTCTTTTTGCCTTATTAACCCTGACTCATTTAGATAGAAATATCTAACGCCGGTTCTACCCGGAGATTTTGGGCCAACTAGCAGCCGGAATTTATCTTCATCTACATACTGGTATTGGTAGAGATAACCCGACTTCGCATTATCTATAAAATCTCTGGTTATATAAGGGGGGTTTGAATTCGGGGCGACAAGGTCTTCAAGGGTTTGAGGGTATTTATAACTATTACTCATGTAATACTGCTGTATTGCTTTTCCCAAAGAGCTGATGTTGCTTACGGTTGTAACTTCGTTTGAATTTATGCGGCTGCGCAATATGTTAGGAATAACCAAAACAGCTAATACCAGGATTATGGACAAAGCAACCATAATTTCAACGAGGGTAAAACCTTTCGGAAAAAATTTGTTTTTCTGGTTTAGCATTTGTTAGTAGGGACTAAAAATACAATTGCCTAAAGGGGTAATTCGGCACTTACCTATCGCTAATTACTAATACTTTAACTTACGCGCTTAGAAATATATTATTATGCGGGAAGGGGTTTGTCAATTTATCTCTTTACGGAGTTTTCCCATTTTTGAAATCTTAGGTACGGATGTCACGGATGGTTACGGATGCATACGGAAAATTTATGGTTTTTCATCCGTTTGCATCCGCTAAAATCCGTTTGCATCCGTCCCTCAAATAACATAGATTTTTATTATTGATTGTTTACGTGAGGCCATACAAAAATGCTACAAAATTTTGGGAAATGTCCAGATTTCTTTGCGGAATTTTTTTATTTTTAAAATCTTACTGCGGATATAGGCAGGGGGTTGCAGATTCAAGCGGATAATTACAGAATTTATCCGTTACCTTCGCTGCAGCCGCGGCATCAGGACTTAAAGAATTATTTGCGGTAGTTTTTCCGTTATCAGCTTGTTGTTGGCAGCTAAACAACTTAAGGAAGATAAGAAAATAAAAAGAGGGGCGATTGTTACCGCCCCTCTTTTTGTGGTCTAACTTATTTTTTCCGTTTAGTTAGTCGCCGGCAATGCTATGCATGCAGCACGGTTACCAATAGCGCCTCCTGCTGCCTGAACTCTAATTACGCCGTCATCTGCTATACAGAATGAACGTGTTCCGGTTTGGTTTGCCGTAACAGGAACAGCGTTAATAGAGAAGGTATTTGCAGTAGCTGCTTCCCCATCGGTAAATACATAGCCTTGTTTTCCGGTTGCATCATCAACTGTCGCATCAATATATGGCGGCGTTGCTGCTATCAATTGGGCTAATGAAGCGTAGTTAGGATTAACGCTTCTATAGCTTTGTTCAACAGCAGAAATAGTGCCCAATGTTGACTGGGCTGCTGTTTCATTAGCATTAAGCCTTTGACGCAGAATATTAGGGATAGAAATAGCCGCTAAAAGTGCGATGATTGCCACAACTATCATAATTTCTACAAGAGTAAAACCTTTTCTCATTTTACACCTCCGTTTTTTAATTAACTCAAAGCCCTTTTTACTCCCTAACACCTCCTTTTTAAGAGCTTTGCTTGATAAAATAATTATAAAGAAATTATTAGAAATCAAGAGCCGAATAAATAGGAAAAATTAGAAAATAGTGGGGTAGATTTAGAAGGCGTGCCTATAAAGCTCAATTAAATAATATCAATAAAACATATTAATTGACCTATGCTTTATGGCTATCTCCCCCGAATAAAGCTTTTAGCCTTAAATAACCTTTTATTTAAAAAGAACGCTCTTTGCTATTTAAAATATACCATATACTCTTTGCCTTGTCAATCTGGCAAATACCCATAAATATTGGGGTTTTTTGGCATTTTTAGGCTAAAAAGTTATATTCTTTAGATTTTATATTTCTAGCCCTAAGCTTATATTTTGGCCGGTTATTTTTTAGTTAAATACTGGGTTATTTGAATAATGGGCAGGAAGAGAGAAATAACTATGCCGCCTACTACAACGCCCAAAAATAGTATAATCAAAGGCTCAATTAAACTTGAAAGCCCCGCTACCATAGCGTCAGTCTGCTCTTCGTAGAATTGCGCAACCTTGGAAAGCATTTCCTCAAGCCGGCCGCTGCGCTCGCCTATGGAAATCATCCTTACAACCATAGGGGGGAAAATGCCTGTTTCCTCAAGGGGCGTTGAAATGGTCTGGCCCTCCTGAATAAACTTTTTTGATTTCATTACTGCTTCTTCTATAATTTTATTGCCTGAAGTCTTTCCAACTATCTCAAGGCACTTTATTATAGGGACTCCGCTTTTTATCAAAGTAGAAAAAGTGCGCGCAAATCTTGCTATGGCTATTTTTTTAATAAGATTCCCTAATACCGGAAGCCTAAGAAGCACTTTGTGGTAATTTTTTTTACCCTTGTCTGTATTTATATATCTTAGGAATAAAAATATGCTGACGACTAGAAAGATAATGATAATTATCATGTTTTCTTTCTTGCTCATAAAAGTGGAAATATTTATCAAAATTTGCGTAGGCAAAGGGAGTTTCGCGTTTAGGCTGTCAAAAATACCTTTAAAAGTCGGAATTACGCGAAGCATCAAAAACGCTGTAATAGATATTGCCATAAGTACGACAATTATCGGGTAATACATAGAAGAAATTATTTTTTTCTTCAAGGCGCTGCTTTTCTCAAGATATACCGACACTCTATCCAGGATTGACGGTAAATTTCCGCTTACTTCCCCTGCTTCAACCATGCTTATATATATTTCGGGAAATATCCTTGGGTGTTTGCTAAAGGCGCTGGACAAAGAAGACCCCTCTTTTACGTCTTTTAAAATAAGGCCAAGGGCGTCTTTAAAAACATTACCTTCTACCTGGCTGCGTAGTATCTCCAAGCACTCAACCACAGGAATACCGCTTTCTATAAGAGTTGTGAATTGGCGGGAAAAAACTACAAGGTCGTCGCTTTTAACGCCCCCTCCAATAGCGGACTTTGGCTTTCTTTTTGCTTCGGCCACGGAAAATATCATGTAGCCTTCTTTCTGAAGATACTCTATGAGCTTTTCTTTGGACTCCGCATCAACAAAGCCTTTTACAGTTTTACCTTCCTTATTTTTTACTGTATATGAAAAAGTAAGCATTCAACCTCGCTTCGCTCGGTTACACAGATTAGCACAGATTACGTATCACGCCGCACGTAACGCATCACGTTTTTAAAGACGTGTTACCTGATGCCTGTTACGTGGTACTTTCTCAAATCTGCGTAACAAAGGTTTACTTATTCTGTTGTTGCCCGTAAAACTTCTTCTATGGAAGTCGTGCCTTCAACACAATGCACAAACCCGTTTTCCCGTAAAGGTTTATAGCCTTTGTTTTTTGTTGCATAATCAATAATTTCGTCTTCCGAACGGTGGCTTATAATCATTTCCTTTATTTTATCATCAAGAAGGAGAACTTCCAATATGGCTATTCTTCCTCTATAGCCGGTATTATTGCAATAGGTGCATCCTTTTGGTATAAAAAATTTCCTGCTCTCGGTTTCAATTTTAAAATTTCGCAAAACTTTTTCTTCTTCTTCATATGCTTCTTTGCATTTGGGGCAAAGTTTCCTTACAAGCCTCTGAGCAGTTGAACAAACTACAGAAGAAGCCAACAAGAAAGGCTCAATGCCCATATCTACAAGTCTTGTTATGGCGCCTACCGCTGTATTTGTATGCAACGTTGAAAGAATAAGCTCTCCGGTTAAAGACGCCTTTATTGCTATATCTGCGGTTTCCGAATCCCTTATTTCGCCTACCATTATTATATCAGGCGACTGTCTAAGCACCGAACGCAGGCCGTTTGCGAAAGTAAGCCCTATTTCGGTATTTACGTGTATTTGCGTTATTCCTTCTATCTGGTATTCTATGGGGTCTTCTATTGTAATTATGCTTTTCTCCGGAGTATTTATCTGGTTGATTATTGAATAAAGCGTTGTTGATTTTCCGCTGCCGGTTGGGCCTGTTACTACAATCATGCCGAAAGGAGCCTTTGTTGCTTCTTCAAAAAGTTTAAGAGGCTCTTCGGAAAAACCCAGAGCTTTCAGGCCGGTAGATAAATTTTCTTTATCCAGGACTCTTAAGACAAATTTTTCTCCGAAGTGGGTGGGCAGGCTGGATACTCTAAAATCTATCTCTCTGCCTTCAAATTTAACCTTAAAGCGGCCGTCCTGCGGCAGGCGCGACTCGGTTATATCCAAAGAAGAAATTATCTTAAGACGGGCTATTACTGCCTGTTGATTTTTTTTGGGAAAATTAAATTCTTCATGCAGGTTTCCATCTATTCTATATTTTATGACCAGCCTGTCCTGGTAAGGCTCAACATGTATATCCGAGGCGCGTTTTTTTAAAGCATTGTAGATGAATAAATCAACAGCGCGCACAATCGGCGGCCGGGCGCTTTCATCAATTAAACTTTCAAGCGAATCTTTTGTCTCAAAAATTTCTCCGACTTCAAAATAGGAATCTTCATCAAGAAATTTTGAAGTATCTTCAGTCTTATAAAGTATACTTAACGCTTTGATAATGTCGTCTTCTCTGGAAAGCACCAAATCTACCCTTTCCGCTCCGGTTATTATTTTAATATCATCGTGGCTTAAAACATTCAAGGGGTTGCTGGTTGAAATAGTTAAGGCATTTCCGATTCTGCATACCGGAAAAACTTTATACCTGAAAGCGATATCCTGAGGCAGTAAATCCTTGTTCTTGTAAGGCACTTTGTATTTTTTTAAATCCAGAAATGGTATCTTAAATTCTTTAGAAAATATCAAAAGAAGTTCTTCCTCCGTTGCAAGGTGGTTATCAATAAGCAGGTGCCTGAAAATATCGTAGTTGGAAGCTTCTTCTATGGATTTAAGCATATGCTTATTTATGCTTTTGTTTGCCTGTATGTAACTTAGTATTTTATTTTTTAAACTCATTCTTACAGCCTTCTGCTATCAGCTTTCAGTCTTCAGCCGAAAGCAGAAGACTGATGTCTGAAAGCTTTTTTTAGTCTTTAGTCTGTTGTAACGGTTCATCCGGTCCGGTAACCTTCAATACTTCTTCAAGCGTGGTGATACCTTTGGATACTTTAATTAATCCGTCTTCCCTTAAGGTGCGCATGCCTAAAAGCCTCGCTTCTCTTTTTATAATATGCTCGGAAGTTGAACTATTAATCAGCGCCCTTATTTTTAAACCAACAGGAAGATATTCACAAAGCACAGTCCTTCCTCTATAGCCTGTATGCTGGCAGGAACCGCATCCTTTGGCTTTATAGATTTTTATCTGTTTGCCTATGGAATATTTTTCTCTAACACTGTCCGGCATTGCGAATTCTTCTTTGCATTTAACGCAAAGTGTGCGCACCAGGCGTTGCGTTAAAACACCTATGAGAGTAGAAGAAAGCAAAAATGGTTCAATGCCCATGTTAAGAAGCCTTGTTACGCTTCCTGCGCTGGTTGTTGTATGCAGGGTGGATAAAACCAAATGCCCTGTTAATGCTGCCTTTATAGAAATATCTGCAGTATCAAAATCTCGTATTTCTCCTATCATTATTATGTCCGGGTCCTGGCGCAAAATAGAACGCAGGCACGTTGAGAAAGTCAGATTTATCTGGGGGTTAATGCTTACCTGGTTTATACCTTTTAATTGATATTCTATAGGGTCTTCAACTGTTATTATATTTTTCTCCGGAGCATATATATGAGAAATTTCGGAATAAAGCGTTGTGGTTTTTCCGCTGCCGGTTGGGCCGCAAACAAGGATTAATCCGTGGGGCTTTAAGCTATCTTCTTTAATCTGTTTAAGGACATCTTCTTCAAACCCTAAAAGATCCAAATCAAGAAGCGCCGTACTTTTGTCCAATATTCGTAGCGCACATTTTTCCCCCATGCTGGAAGGTAAAACAGAAACTCTAAAGTCAACGTTTCTGTCCGAGATGGTGCTTCTAAACCTGCCTTCCTGCGGAAGCCTGTGTTCCGCAATATTTAAGTTGCACATTACCTTTATGCGGGAGATTATAAAGGCGTGCATTTTCTTCGGAAAAGTTTCTACCTCCCGCAATAATCCATCTACTCTGAATCTTACCCGGCTTGCTTTCTCAAGCGGTTCAATCAATATATCCGATGCCCGTTCATACACGGCTTTTTTTAGCACAGAATTTGTAAATTTTATGACCGGCGCTTCATCTATGGAGCCAATCTCCTCTTCAACCATGTCTTTTTCTCGTATTATTTCAAGGCTTTCCGGACGCTGGCCCTCTATAATATCTTCCAGTGAAGTCAAAGGTTGATGGCTATAATGCGCGGCTATTGCTTCTTTCATTTCGGATAAAGGAGCTATAACCGGGTTTATTTCGCATCCTGTAATTTTCTTTAAATCATCTATGGCCAGCACATTCAAAGGGTCGCTCATCGCAACAGTTACGGTGTTGCCAATTTTACCTATAGGCATTACCTGCAAACTGCTTGCTGTTTTCTCTGGTATGAGGTCTAAAATTTCTTTTGAAACATTTAAGTTAAGAATTCTCATCGGTGGGATTGAAAGGTAGCCGGAAAGTATACTTAGGATTTTAGATTCCTGCATAATCCCAAGCTTTACAAAAAGTTCAACCAGGGAGCCGCCCTTTTCCTTTTGGGCAGAAAGGGTTTTTTCCAAATCCTCTTCTGAAATCAATTTGTTGTCTATAAGATAGTCGGTAAATTTTTCTTTTGCCATATCGCCTCACTTCGTTGGCCGCACACAGATAATCGCAGATTAGAAAAAATATCACGTAACACGTCTTTAAAACGTGATGCGTTTGCGTGCGGCGTGATACGTAATCTGCGTTAATCCGCTCAGATCTGTGCTAATTGCGTGTCAATAGAACTTCTCTATAGCCTTCCTTATGTCGGAAGGTGTGCTGACAAACACTTGGATATCGCAGCGGCTTAAATCTTCAAGGTCTTCTATCGCCTGAACATTTAAGGGATTGGCTATAGACACAGTCAAAGTATTGCCTATTTTATCCAGAGCTATAAGGCAATAATGCGTTGCAACATTTTTAGGCACCAAACTTACTGTATCTTTGGAAATTTCATAATTTTCTAATGGAAGGTAGGGGAAGCCGAACTGAAGGCTTAAGCAATGCGCGATTTCATCTTCTTTGGCGAATCCCAATTTTACAATAACTTCCCCGATTAAACCACCCTCTTTGTTCTGGACCAGCAAAGCTTTCTCCAGCTGCTCAAAGGTGATAACGCCCCTTTCTACCAGTATCTGGCCTAAAGGTTTTTCTGCTTTTTTAGGAGACTTCATTTGCTTCCGATGTGCCGATGTGGGATTCGGCAAAAAGTATAAGTTCTTTGGCAGTTACACCGTCTATCGGATTTTCCGCTACAGAAAAGGAAAGCTCTACTTTATTGCTGAAATTACCTTCTATTTTGCTCTTAAGTTCTTTTGCGATTGTCTGTGATTGTCTTTTATTTTTTTCTATTAAAACGGCGCATATACGGGCAAGCCCGAATCTTCCCGGTATATCAATGGGCCTTAAGCTGTCTTTAAATATTTTTGCGACCTTTTTTACCAATTTTTCCGTTTCAATAGGGCCGAAGGTTTGCTGATAATCTTTATAATTAGATATTTCCATAAACAGTAATGCGCATGGCCGCTGATAAGAAAGGGATCTTGCTATTTCTTCATCAAGCCTTTTTTCAATATATTTTTCGTTATATAATCCGGTTAAATAATCAAACACCTCAAGTTCATCTACTTTATGCAAAAGCCTCTTATGCTCCCAAATGATTGCGATATTTTGCGCAAAAAGATTTAAAACGCTTAAGTCGTCTTCGCTGAACACAAAATCTTTGCGGCTGGAACCGGCAAGCAAAATTCCTACCTGCTGATTGCGCGAAAGAACAGGGATTATAATTATGTTATCTAAGCCTAAACCGTCTACAAATTTTGCGTAAGGAAAATTTTTATTTTCTTTATCCAGAATGAATGTTTTTCCCGATTTATATAAATCGGAGCTTTTTTCAGCTATAAATTCTTCTGCTTTTGCTGTATCAATCCCGCAATAACTTACCAGCCTGAATTTTTCAGAAAGTTCGTCCAGAAGAATACAAAAGCTTACTTTCATTTCCAATATCTCTTTCAGGCGTTGGTTCAAAAATTGAAGTATTTCCCGGGAAGGAACTTCTTTTGAAAACAAATCGTTTGCCTGCAAAATTGTAGATAAAACCAGGACTTTTTTTGAAACTTCCTGGTTTAATTCTTCCGCCTTCTGGCTGAAATCTTTAAGCTGTTCCAGGCCGCTGCGCATTTTGGAAGAAAGTATATTAATAACAGATTCAAGGCTCTGCACTTCGTTGGCGACATCGGGAGCTTCTTCGCCTATGTTTTTAAGAGTTTTTTTGGAGTTCGAATAAACCCTTACAATTGATGCAAAAACCTCAAAAATTATCCACCATCCCAAAAACACAATCAGCAAAGCAATAACTACGGTGTGAATTGAAATATACAGGCCGCTAATGTGGTAAAAAATAACAATAAGCGGGATAAGCGTAACCAGGGATATCGCAACCCAAATTCTTCTTTTTAAACTTAACTCCTGAATTGAAAATTTTGTTTTCATACTAGATAAAGCTTAACATTTTCTATTTGAGATGTCAATTAAAGCTGGATTCCTTGAAGGAAAGTATTACGTTTATACCTTTGAGTATTTCATCTATTGTGTAGGGCTTTGTAACATAGTAGTCTGCTTCAAGTGAGTAGCCTTTCTTTATGTCCTCAATTTCCTTTTTTCCTGTCGCAAGCATGACAAAAACAGCGGGCTTGTTTTTTTTAATCCATTTAAGCACTTCCAGGCCGTCTAATTCCGGAAGCATTATGTCCAGGACAACAACGTCCGGCATAAAATCTTTCACTTTCTGGATAGCATCTTTACCGTCTACGGAAGTTTCAACTGTAAAATCAAATCTTCGCAAATTATCTGCAAGTAAAAATAACGTATCTTTTTCATCTTCAACAACTAAAATTTTTTTTCCTCTAAGCATCATAAGTTTACCTTCTGTTTTAGGAGCAGATTCTCCTTGCAAAGCAGCGAAAATCAGCTCTTTTGTTAATATATCGGCCTTATTTTATATCCCCGGCCTTTACGGCCGTTATCATATCCTGAAGAAAATCTCTTTCAGCGGTGGCTAGCGTTAAGTGGTGTTTAAGAAGCAGTGCTAAATTTTTGGGTATATTCTGCCCGCTTTTTTCTTTTTCAAGCAGCCACCGCTTTACTTTTTCCAAAAACCAAAGCCGCAAACGTAGTAACGGCAAAATCTTTTTCTTGTCAAGGAAAGGCAGAAAATACAGTGCTACATCCAGCTCAACGAAAGGCTGGCGCTGCGAAAGAAGTATCTGCCTGCAAAGTTCAAAAAATTCTTTCTCTCCATGCGGCGTTATGTGATAAGTGTATTTATTAAGGTTGTTCTCTCCCTTAATTTCCTTTTTTTTTACAAGACCCTCTTCCTCCATTTTACTAAGAGGATAGTATATGGATTGCATTTCAAATTCAGAAAAGATACCCATTTCTTTCTGAATTATTTTTTTTATCTGATAGCCGTGCTTGGGGCCTTCTTTTAAAATACCTAAAATTACAAGTCGCTGTATGCGCATATTTTCGCAAAGAGCCAAGCGCAGAGCGCATGGCGTTAAATAAAACCGCTATGCGCTATGCGCTATGCGGTTCTTTAAACACTCCCATTTTTCTAAACTTTTCATATCTTAGTTTAAGAATGGCATCAGTATCCATGCTAGATAATTCCTTTAGATTTTTTAAAATTGATTCTTTCAGGCTATTAGCCGCCAGCTCATAATTTCTATGAGCACCGCCCTCGGGCTCCTGGACAATTTCATCTATTATGCCTAAACTTAACAAATCAGGCGCTGTTAATTTCAAGACCTTCGCTGCTTCTTTTTTTTGAGCGGCGTCTTTCCATAAAATAGCGGCGCAGCCTTCAGGTGAAATAACCGAGTAATAAGCGTATTCCATTATTAAAACCTTGTCCCCTATACCTATTCCCAGGGCGCCTCCTGAGCCGCCTTCGCCTATTACGACAACGACAATCGGAGATTTAATAGAAAACATGTCTCTTATGTTTTCTGCAATGGCGAGCGCCTGGCCTCTTTCCTCGGCTCCCACGCCAGGGTATGCTCCGGGAGTATCAATAAGGCAAACTATGGGCAGTCCGAATCGCTCTCCAAGATGCATAAGTCTTATTGCTTTACGATACCCTTCTGGATTTGCGCAGCCGAAACTTCTCGCAATATTTTCTCTTGTATCTTTTCCCTTTTGATGGCCTATAACAACGATTCTTTTGTCATTGAGCGTAGCAAGCCCTGTAATGATTGCCTTATCTTCGCCAAAAAGCCTGTCGCCGCACAAAAGCACAAAATCTTTCATTATAAGATTGATGTAATCAAGCGTGGTAGGCCTTTTGGGGTGGCGGGCAATTTGAATTTTCTGCCAAGGCGATAAATTAGAATATATCCCTTTTTTAAGATTTTTTAATTTTTTTTCCAAATTATTTATTTCCGCAGATAAATCAACCTGTTTTTCTGCAGAAAATTTCCTTAGCTCTTCAATCTTCTTTTCCAGTTCAACAACCGGTTTTTCAAAATCCCAATTTTCTATCATAGTTTTGTATTGCACAGATGATCACAGATGGATTTACTGTAATTGAGATACGATAGAAATACTATTGATATACAGTGGATACACAATTGTATTTCTACCGTATTTCAACTGTGTTTCTATTGTATTTCCTATCTGTGGCCATCTGTGTCTGTACTAATTAATCTACTATAGTTACTTCTATCCCCACAGGAACTATATCGTATAATTCTTCCACCTCTTCATTGCGCATTCTAACGCAACCGAGAGTAACCTGTTTGCCTAAATCTCCCGGCATGGTTGTGCCGTGTATTCCGTAACCTTTCACTTCAAGTCCAAGCCATCTGGTGCCTAAAATATTATCCGGGCTGTCCGGTGGGACCACCGCTCCCGCCTTAAACCATGTAGGATTGGGCTGTTTGTTAACGATTTTAAAAACGCCTACGGGGGTAGAATTGTTTTTTCCGGTAGAAACTAAATAAGTTTTTATTATCTCATCGCCGACTTTTAAAAAAAGAAGGTTCTGCGATTTATCAACCACTATGGAAAATTTGCAAGCATTGACCTTTAACCCCTGCTCCGGCCTTATGATGTCAGAATTTAAGTTATTGGTTCTTTTAATAAGCTCTATCGTGGTGTTATTTTCTTTGGCAATTTTAGCTAAACTATCGTTAGGTTTAACTACGTATTTCTTCGCGCATTTATCCATTATGGGCGAGAATATAATTTTTATATTTATATCTTCTATTTTTCTTTGTATCTCTTTAAGGTTTGCTATGTTGTCCGTCTTTTCCCGCGCCTGCTCGTAAAGCTTCTTTGCCAAAAGCAAATCGCCGTAAAGATTTGCCGTATCTGCTTCTTTTAGGTAGGCCTTCTGAAAATTTGATTGCGCATTGTTAGATTTACTCCCCAGGATAAACAATGTAGCCACAATAACTACAATCGCTATAGCTGCTATTACTATCACAAATTGCCTTTTCATCTTAATCCTCCATTGTAGATGCGGACAGCCGCAAATTCATACGCAGGTAAACGCAAACTAATTGCTTGCGTAAATCAGCTGACAAATGTTTGCGTTAATCCTGTCGGTATTATTTATAAAATATTAAAGTTATCAGAACGCCTATGAGCGCGCCTGCAAAAACTTCTATCGGGGTGTGGCCTGCCAGTTCTTTTAGACGGTCGTCACGAATTTTGCGCTTACTATGCAAATCATCCATAATCCTGTTAAGGATACGCGCCTGCACGCCTATGGACCTTCGCCATGTCTGAGCGTCAAACATGGTCATTAATGCGAAGAAGCAGCTCATGGCAAAAACAGGGGAAGAAAACCCCACTTCTTTCCCCAAAGAAGAAGCAAGGCTCACAACAGCAGCAGTATGTGCTGACGGCATGCCTCCCGTACGTAAAATCCAGTTAAAGTTGAATTTCTTCTCTGTAACAAGCCCGATAATGACCTTTAAACCCTGGGCAGTTACCCAACTTAGGTTTGTAATCCAGAAAACTTTGTTAACCCATATCCCTTGCCATGTGCTTTCCATAGGCTATTATTATAAAGAGAAAAGGGTATTTGGGCAATAAAAATTAAATTTTGCAGTTCTTTGTGGGTGCCGTTTTTGTATATACGTCATTAAAAAATTCCTTTTTAGCAGTATTAATGCTTAAAAAGCTGTTTATAGCACTTTTTTTTTGGGGGGGGTAGATTACTGCAGCACAACGCCTTGAGCATTGAGTTCTTTAACCCGCTCAATAGAAGGCCGCTTGCCAATTTTTGTTATGCCGGATTCAGGTTTTTCGGAAGCTGTCTGGGCGCCTTTTGCGCCAGAAGAAGCGGCTTGTCCGCCCGAAGAGGCAGCTAAGTTTTTGGGGCGCATACTACTAATATTTGTTTTTTTGTTTTCTGGAAGAATAGTTTTTTCCACGGTTTTAGTTTTCTTAATAAAAGTGACTGACGGCTTGACCGAAGATGCCAAAAGCGGCCGTTGCTGCTGATGGTTAGCTAACAGCCCTTGCTCTTCTAAAGAGGGTTGTTGCATGTTATCCTGCACTGAGATAGATTGATTAATATTAGTTTTTCTATTAATAAAAATTAAAAGAAATATCGTAGCAAAAATAAAAACTATATAGAAAATTTTTTGTTTCATATTTAATTTTCCTCCCAAGATAAAGTGCTGTAGTCGCCTGTGTTAGGCATAAAAGGCGGGGGATTACTTATAAATCTTGAATCGTGCATATAATTTTTGTCGTATCCGCTCCTTTTAGTTGTACCGCTGAAAGTGCCTACCGGGCCTCTTTTATCCTGGATTACCCCTCCGTAAAGCGTTAAAGTTCCTTTCATGTAATCGTCCCAGTTCTCCATCATAAAAGAGCTATTTAAAGCCATAACAGCAGCATCAATCTCTAAGTCGACAGAAGCAATATCATCAATTACCACATCCGCTTCTGAAATAATACCAAGCGTATCATCTGAGGTGCCGTCTCTCGGGTCGTCAGCATAAACTATACTACTGGGTATAATAATATCCCGGCTTGCTCCTACTGTTACCCTGCCGTTTAATGTGCCGGAAACAGTTAAGGTACCGTTATTCACAAATAAAGCTCCGTTTGTCGGCAAGTTTAATACGCAACTACTGTGGCAACCTCTTTTGTTTGGGTTTTTTACAGTAATAGTTCCGTTATTGTTAAATACCACATTCGTATTTCCTGTTAAGTAAAGGCCTCCGCTGCTGGATGCAGCAGAACGTAAAGCCAGGGCATTTTCCGGCATATCAAGATGCAGGACTCCCAGGTCTATTCCATCCCGAAACTCAGGAATATCGTTTGGCGGATTGCTTGTAAGGCTGGGCAGCTCATCAGAGGTAACAGGGTCGGCGTTATTATAAAAATTTATGTAGGGGTCTACTGAACGCGCTTTAGCTTCAAATATGGGGTTACCGGCAATATTGTAATGGTCATTGGTATGCGTTGGACCGTTTAAGCGGTCACGTGTCCAGAACCATACGTTTTCGCAATTGTTATATTCATCACAATAAGTTTCCGAATTGGTCCACCAAAGATAGCCCCCAAAGTTATCTACTTTAAGATAATTTGACAAAACCCTGGTTATATTGCCGAAAGTGCCCGTGGAAGTTACCTTGTATTTTCTAACAAGCTGGTTGCTCACTAAAGGGCCGAGGTCGTCTATGGCAACACTGTAGATGCCTCCACCTAAAGCCTGGGGCCCCCCCCAAGGATCAACTGAATCATACATGGGTGGCTGCTCCTGGCTTCTTAACCAATAAAGGCCATGGTCAAGCCCTGCTTCGGCAATATTAAAGGCGGCAGTTTTTCTCTCAAAAATATCCGCAATAAGAGCCTGATTTATGCTTATACTGATAAATGCCCCGGCATAAACAAGCAAAGCTACTACGACAACCAGAATTAAAATAAGCATTGAGCCTTTTTTAGATTTTTCTCTCATTTTGTTCATATTAGTTATTCCTAATTTTTATAAGGAACTGCACAGCATCAGTTAATAATCTTCCCTTTTTATCGGTTTTCTGCGCAGTAATATCTATTCGTAACATATTACCCGGAAACGGGTCTGGAGGAGCCGTCCTTGAAAATTGTAAGCCAGTAATATTGCGCGCAAGCACGCTGCCGGCACCTCCATTAACCTTTCTTATTATTTCCTCGTTCGCATTCAGCTCATAAGTAATAACGTCAGTTGACCAGCTTATAGCGGGGGTAAATTCATCCCAGTTTATTATTACTCCACTTGCGTCCTTATTTGGTAAATGAAAATTTAAAGATACGGCTGTATTTCCATCTGCCAAATTTGTCTGTGCGGGCGCTGTATATTTCAACTCTTTTTCCATTGCTGTCAGTGCCTTTATAATTTCGCGGCGCAGTTCAACCTCGGCATCGCCTGAAAACCAGGAACTAATTCCAGCATTTAGCACTACAAAAGTCATGCCTATCAATACAGAAAAAATAGCTGCGGCGACAAGAGTTTCTACAAGGCTAAATCCGCGCCTTGCCGGTTTTTTATATTTTTCTAAAAAAACCAGGGCTTTCATTGTTTTATTTCCTATTAACCATTCTGGTTGTTAATTCTACGGGGGAATTTATTATGCCGTTACCGTTTAAATCTTCCCCCGCATCCAAGGTGCCATTTAAGTTGGTGTCTTCTCCAACAACTCTGTTCCTCTGCCTCCAGCACACACTTACGGTTACCTCTAAAAACTCTGAATTGGTATTATTAACATAAACCACGCCGCTGCTTTCAGGTATATCGTTTAAGACAAAATTAAGGCCATTGTAATTAGCCATAATATCTCCAAAAACGCTGCTGCGCATTTCTTCAATTATTCCCTGCGCAGCAGTAGTTGCGGCATTTACGTTTCTAACAGTATCAATTAATATAAAACAATTAACATAGGTCAGTAATATGCTGCTGATAGCTATTATTAATATAATTATGGCTACCAATACTTCAATAAGGCTAAAACTTTTTACAAAAAGACCCCTTTTTCTTATTTTCATACCACTCTTTCTCTCGGCTTTTATTATATAATATACAGGAAAGTATAAAAAGCCCCTATTAAAGTATAAAATAATTTAGCTAAACATACAACCGTAAAATGCTAGCATTTTCAAGTAAAATAGCCTTTGTTTGGAATTCAATGTTTAACTTTTGTAGAACAAATCCCGCGGCGGCATTTACCCTGAAAAATATAAGCCACGGTTGTAAGGCCGCAAACTTCACACCCATAAATTCTTATCAAGAGATCTATATTGGATAGCTTCAGAAATATCTTCGGCTGATATAGCAGGCCTTTGCGCCATATCGGCTATTGTCCTTGAAACCTTAAGTATCTTGTCATAGGCTCTCGCGCTAAAATTAAAATGTGAAATTGCCGTCTTAAGCAGGTCTTCTGCCGACTTTTCCAATTCGCAGAATTTGCGTAACTGTTTATGGTTCATTTGGGAATTGAAAAATATTTTTTCACCTTTAAACCTTTGCGCCTGGAGCATGCGCGTTGCTTCAACTCTCTCTTTTATCGCCTGGGAATTCTCAGCCTTAAAGTCACGGGACATTAAATCCTCTGTCTTAATTGCCGCCAGCTCCAGATGAATATCTATCCTGTCTAAAAGCGGACCGGAAATTTTATTCCGGTATTTTTGTATTTGATAGCTTGTGCAATGACAGCTTTTTTCTTTGGAACCGAAATAACCGCACGGGCAAGGGTTCATCGCCGCCGCGAACAGAAAACGGGAAGGAAGCTTTAAATGGCTGGAAGCTCTTGATATGGTTATACAGCCGTCTTCCAGGGGCTGCCTTAACGCTTCAAGCGCATTTCTGTTAAATTCCGGCAACTCATCAAGGAAAAGCACTCCATTATGCGAAAGAGTTATCTCTCCCGGTTTTATGTTTGCTCCGCCTCCAACCAAAGCAATATTTGACGATGTGTGGTGCGGTGACCTAAAAGGGCGCGCGTGGACAACAGGATGGGATTTGTCTAAAAGCCCGGCAACGCTATAAATTTTAGTAACTTCTAAACCTTCCTCAAATGCCATGTCTGGCAAAATCGTCGGCAGGCGACGGGCAAGCATGGTTTTACCAACCCCGGGCGGGCCAAGCATAAGGGAATTATGCATGCCGCTTGCGGTTACTTCCAACGCTCTTTTAGCAAAAGACTGGCCCTTTACTTCGGAAAAATCAACTTCGTATTGCGCCCCTTGGTAAATTGTGTTATTTACAGCAGATTTAAAAGGTTTTTTTTCAATCAGGCCGCACAAAAAAGATACGGCTTCGTTTAAGCTTTTTAGCGGATAAACTTCAAGCCCGGAAACGAGCGCTGCTTCAGAAGCATTTTCTAAAGGAACAATAATTTTTTTGGCTTTTTCTTTTGCGTGTAACGCTATCGGGAAAATACCGCTTACCGGCCTTATCGCTCCTTCCAGGGAAAGCTCTCCTATTATAAAATAAGAAGACGTATCCAGCTGTGCCTGGCCTGATGAAGAAATAATACCCAGGGCAATAGCCAAATCAAAATGCGTTCCTTCTTTTTTTATATTTGCAGGGGCAAGATTTATTGTGATTTTCTGGGAAGGAAATTCAAAACCGCTGTTTTTTATGGCCGAGCGCACCCTGTCTCTGCTTTCCCGCACAGATACATCGCAAAGCCCAACCAGAGAAACAGCAGGAAGGCCTCTTTGGACATCAACCTCAATGCAAACGGGATAAACATCCAAACCAAAGTTTCCTAAAGAGGCTGTTTTTGAAACCACTTTTTTATTTTACCTTTATTATGGATTGTAAAAACGATGAAAGCGAGAATTTAAGCGGATACCACGGTGTGTTATTTTTCCGAACAAAGCATTTTTTCAATTGCCGCATTTATAGTGCTGCGGTCCTGGCTGCCTATTTCATAAAATTCAATGCCTGTATCATGATAAAAAACACCTTTCCTGTATGGGCTTTTTTTATCAACAACCCATACAATTTTCCCTTTGCAAGCTATTTTGTTTTCATTTAAATGTACTTCTATTCCAACAAATGCCCCGATTTCAATTTTTTCTTCAATTATAACACGCACTCCGCCTGCAGAAATGTTTTCGGTATGTGTTGAGATGGTGTGCTCGGGAAAGTTATACATCAATATCTTGCAGGGAAACCGGACTCTTATAAACTTTCTTTTTTCTACGCCGTCATAATACATAGGTTAATATTATAAGCGGGACTTATTTTTTCTTAAAATTCTTTAGCTTATATTTTTGCAGTTGCTTATTTTCTCGTATCAGCCGTGAAATGTTTTTTTGCCGGTTTGTGGTTTTTTGTTTAACCATATAGCAAAAAGTGGATTCAGGTTAAATTAGCATCTGCCTTTTATTCCCTTTCCATCTCATTAAAGGCAATTAGCACTAACATTTTTCTGGGTGCGGGAATTTAAAATGTCGTGTTTATGATTCTACCTCTTATTGGGTAATTTTCAACCCAAATCTTATGGCAGAGGATTGCCTGCTGACGGCTGATTAAAACAAGTAAGGAAAGTATTGAGCGGCGCGAAGCTGCGACTAAATGCGGCTGGGTTGTTACCGGCAACGGGTTACAACTATTTTTTCAAGTTGCACTATTTTTTCGCGGGAGAAAGTGGATTTTCCGCCACGAGAGAGAAAACCCTGGTTGCCTAATTGCATTTTTACTATGTCTATTTCCCGTTGAGCTTTTGCTTTCAAATCCCAAATTCGTTTTCTTAATTCTCTGACACTTTGGTTTCTTCTTTGCGTAACCAGTTTTCTTTCGTCAAGGCTGCTGATTTTTCCTTCCCACAACCGCAACTCTTCCTTTAAACCGGCTACTGCGTTACTTAAGGTAGCGTTTTCTTGTTTCAGGGAGTCTTTTTCTTGCTGCGCCTGCTTAAGCAAATCTTCTGCCTCATTTAGTTTAGCCTTTATCTGCGTAAGTTCAGCCATAAGTGCATACTTGTCGTTATTCACAACAGAGGCTCTTGGCCTCGCGTTTGGCTTATCTCCCGCCTGTTCCAGGCTTGTGCCGGAAGCTTCGTTTTGAACCAAATTTAACGCTCTTTTAAGAGACCCAATAATGTTTTGCTGGTGAATAATTAAAAATACGCCTAAAACTATTGCTGCTATTAGAAAAATTAATACACCCTTATTTGCGCTTGCTTTGTTTAAAATCATAATTGCCCTCCAAATTGATATATTGTAGGACAATATTATAATCTGTCAATGAAGAATTTAGGCATTGCTGTAAACTATAATCGGAATGCAAAATTATAAAAAAAGTTGTAAATTCTTGGGTTTTCGGGCCAAATCGCATAATTAGTTTAAGGGTTGCGGCATAAAACCTTGCCATAATGGCGTTTGTGTGATATAAATAATTTCAATCAACCAGGAGGAAAAATGGCAAGATACAAAGAAAAATTAAAAAAGATTCACAGGAAGAAAATGAGAAAAGCCAAGGAAGCGGTAAGGCTATATTACAAAAAAGAAATAGCCTATGAAAAGCTGAATGCTTTGGCTAAGAAATTTCTGGCAAAAAGAAAAAGCAAAGAAAAGAAAGCCTCTTAAGCACCGAACCTGTAGTGCTTCTTAACTCTTTCCTTGATATTCCATTTACATTTAAGCCCTTTGGGAAAGACAACCAAATCGCCTTTTGCAATTTTTACGCTGCTTCCATCGGCAAGTTCTATCACGGCTTCACCTTCCAGGAATAAACAGGTTTCTTTTTCGTCATAAAACCAGTCAAAGCTGCTTACTTCTTTTTCCCAAATAGGCCAAGATTTAATATTTAAATCTTTTAATTCTTTATCGCTTGGTTTTCTAACTTCTATCTTTGCACCCATCAGAATAGTTATTTGCCTTTCTTTTCCAATAAATCAATTATTTTGTTTATCTTATCGGCCAAAGGAATTAGAACATCGCCCTTGCGCAGCTTTATCCTAAGAGAATGTTTGCCTTTTATTATTTCATCCAGAATTTGTTCCAAGCGTGAAAGCGCCCCGAAGCCGCGGTGCAAAATATATGACATACTGATTAACAGAATCAACAGAATTGCTCCGAAATTAAGCTGAAAAACCATATAGGCCAGGTCACCAGTCAGATAGAAGTCTTTCCGGTTTAACATTCCTATAGAAACATAGGCGTTGATAAAAAAAGATAGCATAACCAGCAGTAGAACAATCCTGACGAATTTAAATTGTGCGGGTATCCTTAACCGCGGCAATCTCCTTTTCATAGTAACCTCCTCTTTTATCAATAGGTTAAAGAAAAAATTTGTTTATAATAACCCGATATTGATTTTATTGAATATATAAGAAAAATCATCAGGATAATGCTTATAACGGTTATTATGCCGGTTATAATTATTTTTTTATCGCGCGGCAAGGCAGGGTTAAACCAAACCAAAGGCAGCATAAACGGCCCTATACACAAAAAAGCAATTACCATAAATGAAGTTCCAAAATACCATTTGCCTTGCGTTTTCTTAACTAAAAATTCGCCGCAAAAACGGCATTTTACCGCTTCTTCCTGTATAACTTCTGCGCAATAGGGGCATTTTTTCATATTTATTTTATTATACTCTAAATTTTTACTGTAAGATAGCGATTTTAATCAGCCTTGCCCGGCATGGCCTTCTTCGTTATATACAGCTTCTGGATATAAACCTTTTTCCGCCATTTCAGCTTCTATCGTATAAACTTTTTCTGCCTGGAATAAATAATCCGCGTATTCATCCGGATTATAGTTTGCATTGGCCAATTCCTGCCTTTCCTCTTCCTCTAGGCGCTTTCGCTCGTCACTTGCATTAAAATCCAGGCGGACCTGCAGTTTGTCGCTATGCTCAGCATCCCGAAACAGATTATCTTTTATTTGTTCCATAATATCACTTCTGCCGGCGATCTCGTTAATGGTGAGGCAACTTTCCAACTTTTCCAGCATTCGCTTACGAAATTGAATGATTTTTAACTTCATTTCCTGTTTATATATCCACATGCTTTCAAGTTTTTTACGTTCTTCATAATATAATTTTTTAAGTAATTCAAGATACATGAGGGCCTCCTTTTTATTAATACAGGATTAAAGTCGTCTGAAGCGGATAAAACTTTGAAGTAAATGGCAGCGCATTTCAATCTGATTTTTCTTTAAAAAAATGGCGGGAGACAGACTTGAACTGTCGACACAACGGGTATGAGCCGTTTGCTCTACCAAGCTGAGCTATCCCGCCAAATTAGTTAACTAAAGTAAAAGAACACGAGCGAGTGGATTTTCCGCCTTAGCTAAAGCTTCGGCGGACCCGCCTTTTATTTTATATTAAGGTGGCGGGGAACCACCGACGCAACGGGTATGAGCCATTTGCTCTACCAAACTGAGCTATCCCGCCAACATTTGTTTACAAGTAGATTTCAACAAGCAAAAGAACTTAAGGGAACCGTTTGTTCAATGAGCAGACGACTTATGGAGCTACTGCGAACATAAGTCGTAGCCCGTAGGGCGTCTGCGAATTAATCCTACCTAAGCTTTGCTTAGGTAGGGCTCTACCAAACTGCTCAATGAGACTTATACTTTTCCGACACTACTGCCGGAAAAGTATTTAGCCGAATTAGCCCCGATGAGCTAAGCGAATCGGGGAGCTATCCCGCCAGCGTGTAGGATTATATCATTGATAAGCAAAAAATCTACCAAAAGCTTTGCAGCTATCAGGCGCCAGCCATCAGCTGTCCGGCTACTTAAAACTATAGCTGCCTATATATCTCAATGAGCGGAAGTTTAAATTTTCTTGCGGCGATAAGGCAATCTTCGTATTCCGGGGTTTCTTTTTTAAATGGAGGCTGAGACATCCTAAAGCGGATTTTGCCGAATTTAGTTTTTCTAGAAATGAAATTATATTTTAGTTTGTTTCTCAGATATTCGCTGTAACGTAAGCCAAACGTAGTTGTGTGAGAAAAAATTATATCCCTTATTTTTTCAAAATCTTTTGGAGCGCATAATACGTTTAGGATAAATGCAGGCCTTGTTTTTTTCATAACAACCTGTTCAATATACGCTTCTTTTGCGCCGCCTTCATAGAGTTTTTCAAAAATGTGTTCAAAGGCTTGTGGATTCATATCGTCAATATTTGTTTCTATTTTGATTATTTTATCTTTTTCTATTTCCGGCAGTCCCTCTACAAGATAAGCAATAAGATAATCGGCTTCTCCGCATTTTCCAAAAGCTATGCTGAATTTTTTTAAATCAAAGCCGCACAGCTCTTGCGTTGCATCTTTTAACAATATTGCCGCTGTAGGCGTTATTGATTCATAACCCAAATCAAGAGTGCTTACTTTTTTTCCTTTGAGAATCTCAAGTGGCGCCGCTTTCGGATTGCTTAAAGGAAAACAGGAAACATATATATCGTTAACTCCAAGGTACTTAAGCCCTATATAAAAGCCACAGATTTCCAGTATTGCATCAAGCCTGCCTAAGTGGTGGAATGTAAAATCCGCTTCCTTTACGCCGTGGATTTTACATTCTATTTTGAAAAGCTCTTTATACGTTTTTAAAGCTTTTTCTTTAATATCTTTTTCCAGTTTTGATTTGGAAATGAGTTTTAATATCTGAAGGTAGGATAAATTAAGTTCACCTTTAAAATCAAGGCATTTATTTTTATGGTGGCTATACTTTATTTCTTTTAAAGATATGGCAAAATCTATATTCAGTTTCCCGAGCTCTTTTTTTAAATGTGAAATAGGGCAGCCCAAACCAATCAAAGAATAAAGCAGCATATCGCCTGCTGCGCCGCCGGCTAGTTGGAAGTATATGTTTTTCATAAATACGCTTTCAGCTATCAGATATCAGCCATCAGCCGAAAGCTGACGCCTGAAGGCTGACAGCTATTTGTTAATCAAATGCGCAAAATATCCCGCGCCTAGTCCATTATCAATATTTACACAAACAGACCCTGGCGCGCAGCTATTAAGCATACCCAAAAGCGCGCTAAGGCCTTTAAAGGCTGCGCCGTAGCCGACACTTGTAGGGACTCCTATTATGGGAGCGGGGCAAATGCCTGAAATAATACTTAGCAAAGCTGCCTCCATGCCGGCAACAACAATTAAAACATTCGCTTTTTTTATTTTATCCCTGAAAGGTTCAATTCTGTGCACGCCGGCTACGCCTATGTCGTAAATTCTTTCAACGTTATTACCTAAAATTTCAAGAAATATAGCTGCTTCTTCTGCAACAGGGATATCTGATGTGCCGGCGGTAATTACCAGACAATTACCGCGTTTACCTTTAATTTCTTTTCCCAGGAAAGCAAGTTGGGCAATTTTAAAATATTTTAATTCGGGGTAGGATTTCTTTAATGCTTCAAGCTGGGTTTGTGCGATGCGTGATATAAATACCAGATTAGTATGTTTTTTAAATTCCTTAACTATACCTTTGAGCTGGTTAGTGGTTTTCCCGGGGGCGTAGATTATCTCAGGCAAGCCCTTCCTTTTTTCTCGTTCGGTATCAAGCTTGGCAAATTCAAGGTCAACAAATCCTTTGGGTTTCATTAGAAAACGAGGCCTTTAAAAATCGTCCAGAGCAGCGCGACAATCACTATTGCAGAAATTATGTAGAAATCATTAAAATAAAAAAATTCGCTTAAAGCATCTTTCAGGCGGTGCTTTTTCTCGGGCAGGTTATATTTCGTTTTTATGGTTTCTTTAACCTTAAAAATTTCTTCTTTTCTGAAACGCAGGAATTCCCCTGCCACCTTAAAGCTTGGAAGAAGATTTGTGTTAGCCAAATCTATTACTTCCTGCTCGCTTAAGCCTAAAATTTGCGATACTTCCCTTGTAGTAAGCAGTTTGTCTTTCATGTTTTTTTTAATACGCGAATGCCCGCGAATTTGAGGACGAATTAGCACGAATAAATTTGTTTATCATTCGTGTAAATTCGTTTTTATTTGTAGAAATTCGTGCCCCTCAACGGTGCTGTGTAATCCAGTCTTCTACATTCCTGCGGTCAAAGAATAGGCTCTCTCCTTCCTTTTCAACCGGAATCTTCCCCTTTCCGACCCATTCCATAATTTTTTCTTCTTCTATTGAAAGATAATCGGAAAGTTCTGATAGCGACAGTTTACCTTGGGGCATTTTGCATTTTCCGTTAAAAATAGCCCCCTCTTCCATAACTATTTTGGGCGCCTCAATATCTCCGTTAAACTGAGCTGTGCCGGTTAAAGTAACCATGCGGCTTGCTATAATTTTACCGCTGACCTTACCGCCTAAAATCATATCTTCTCCGGTAATATCCGCATTTACTATGGCGCTTTCGCCAACCATAAGATTTCCTTTCGTGTTCAATGTTCCTTCAAATTTGCCATTTATTCTAAGGTTAACCGGATCGGAAAAAACCAGGCTTCCCTGCATTGTAGCATTTATATCTAGTATTTTTTCATCGTCTTTCTTCCTTAACATTAAAATCACCTCCCTTTTATAGAAGCGGATTGCCGCGGAGCAAAACGCGGATTCACGCACACGAATTCGCTTGCGTTTATCCGCGTAGATATCCGCGGATATCCGTTTCTAAAGGTTTATTTATTTTCACTTACTTCCAATTTCTTATCTATATGTTTTAAAAAAGCAAGCGTGACAAATGTGGCTACGGTTGCAATTGCCGCTGCGCTAAAAAATCCGCAGCCTACGGCAAGGCCGATTGCAGAACTCACCCAGATACTTGCCGCAGTAGTTAAGCCCTTTACTCCTTCGCTGCTAGCCATA
>Ga0265297_10001696_pt1 | contig 49763 bp, 93 predicted proteins | sample Munlanlwell13791_FD_192502 | JGI IMG/M metagenome (GOLD analysis project Ga0265297, IMG submission 192502) | Leachate microbial communities from a municipal landfill in Southern Ontario, Canada - Leachate well 137-91 | ecosystem: Engineered > Solid waste > Landfill > Unclassified | place...
TATTGTAGAATTTATCAAAAGGTATATGCTTATTCTCAATTATCAGACATCGGTGTTTCTGCACTCACTTATCAAGCATATCGCTTTCCACTCGCAAACTCAACTGACGTTAAAGTAACACACGCTGACTCTGTTGTTACAAGTTCTTCTCCATATACAAGTATGTCAATTTCATGGTCTCAAGTTCCATTCCAAAGAAATATAGGTGGAACAGATTATGACTTCCACGTTCTTATTGATGCGAACAATGGAACAGCAGAACAAGTATATGAATATGTTCAATATGAATTGAGACAAAACACTGACATCGACTCTGGCTCAGCAGAACAAATAGGTAAAAAGACAAATTCATTATTGAGATTCGTAGGCGATACTCTTTATACGATATCAGCTTCTGAGGGTGGCGTTTTCATTGACAATTACCAATCGGCCGATGTCAACAGACTAGTATTCGTTGATGATACAAACGCAGAAAGAACATTCCCATATACAGCAATTCTCACTCTTAATATTGGAGCGAACCTTGTTGCCGACGCTAACTCTATGTACTGGGTATATTTTACTTCAGTACCATCAGGATCATACGGTACGGCTGATGCTGTTCTTGTTTCTTCATCTGATGGTGGACTCATGACAGGTTCTATACTCGGAAGTAGCTCAATTGCAAGAACATTCTCCTACGATACAAACAATCAGGGCGGTAGAACTTCAGGATCTGACGCCGCAATAACGGCAGTAGCTCTTGGGTTATCGACAGCTCAGTTCGTAATGTCAACAACAACAATCGCTCGTTCAATCTCGAACGCAGTTGCACTTGTGTCTCCACTTGAGAGAAATTACTCCAACCCATAATATGTTTCTAACAAATCATTATTTTCTGCTTATGATAGAATAAAATGCGATGAACAAATTTCTTTTTGATGGTCCCAACAAACTCTTCATTTGTAAGCCCGGTGTTACTTCAATCGATGTCAAAATCGATTTGTACAGTGATTACAAAGAGGAAATATTATTAGGCGATAACTCAAAATGGTTACAAGCTATCCGTGTAACTGGTGGAGATCCGATTCCAGGAAGTTCACTTGGTGGTACTTTCTTCCTTATGAACGGATGGAAAATTCGACCACAAGAAGCTGATCACGTTCTCGTTCTTGATGGAAACCTTTACCTTGATTCGACGGAAACTGGTGATATCTGTGTTCCAACTCTTGGTTCTTATAATGTTATGGTGCGACAAATTGTTTCGAACATTATAAACGTTGTTGCAACAAGTGGTTCAAGTCCGTCTGCAATCGCAACTGCCGTTTGGTCTGATCCTTCAGCTACAACAATGTCGAGTTCTATTGATTATATTTCTGGATCTACAACATATCTATCATCTTCTATGACTCAACTTTCTTCTTCAAATGAAACTGTTTACAACTCTATTATGACAATGTCATCGTCAATAGATTTTATGTCGTCATCAGTAATATTTTTGTCATCATCAATGAGCGAAGTGTCAGCTTCTAATGTTCAAGTATATAATGCTGTTATAGATATGTCTGCGTCTGTAAGTTATATGTCAAGTTCATTTCTATTTTTATCTTCTTCAATGATAGAAGTATCTTCTTCAAATACACAAGTGTACAATGCAATTCAAAATATGTCTTCATCTATAGATTATATGTCTGGTTCTGTGACGTATTTATCGTCTTCAATGGTTGAATTATCAAGCTCAAACAATGTTGTTTATAATGCAGTAAATGATATGTCGAGTTCTATAACTCAGATGTCTAGTTCAATAAACAAGATAGAAAAAATCGAAAAAGGGAAGTGGAAAATTGAATCAAATCAAATGACTTTTTATGACGAAGATGGAATAACAATTATTGGAAGATTCGATCTGTTTGACGAAAATGGAAACCCAACTTCTGTAAACGTTTTTGAAAGAAGACCGATATGAAAAATCTTAAACAAACAAGTGATTGGTCGTGAGTCTTATCACAAGAGGGATGACAGATGGAACGCTTATAACTCGCGGTATGGGTATTGTATCTAGTACAATCTCACAAATATCTGATTGGGCAAAAAGAAATTTATGGAAATCTAAAGGATACAGAAAGTTACTATCAACGCGCATAATTGGAAACACTCTTTTTCCATTTAAGACTTTAAAAGACATTTCATCAAATACATCAGTTCCATATTGTAATGTGCTAAGTGTGTTTGGAAATAATAGTGTTCCTATCAGCGAAAGAGTTTCACTCACTGGAAACTACAAAAGACAATTCCTATTTGAAACTAAAGCGTCAGGGAAAAAGTCATTCATTAAAATGTTTATCGAACTTATTCTCGATGATGCTGAAGAAGATTAATAATTGTCTCGATTTTAAGAAAAAACATATCTTTCTCTCCATATTAAAATACATATATGAACAAAAAGCCTGTCAATAAAGAGACATTTCCAGATTCTGTTTATGAAAGCTGGAATGGATCACCCTCTCACAGAGAGTTAATTGAATCTCTTGGAGTTGAAGTTTATAGAGAGGAAAGATTTGGTTCCTATCAGGGTGATATGATAATGATCTTGAAAGACACATATTCAAACAATATAGAATATATCACTCACTATGGCTTCTTGATTTTCGGATATGGATCATGTAGTGGATGTGATTCTCTTCTCGCTTGTGAATCTTTTGAAGATCTCGAAGAATTGAGAAATAGGTACGAATCTCAAATAAAAAATGGTTTGACACACTTGATAAACTAAAGAACTGGATGATAAACGAACATGATTGGAATGGAAGTTATATCGGAAATTGTACTCTCGAAGACATCGGACTCAGTTATGATTGCGAAGACAATAAACTAATTGGAGAAAAGCTTTTTAAACATCTAATGAAAGGAGTCGCCGGATGGTAGAGCTGGGAGCCGAAATCATAATGGAAAAATTAATAGGAAGAAAAATTAATCATCTATTTGTTTCTTCTGGTGAAAATTTTCTTAAACTCGATACTGATAAAGGTGAAATGATTGTAGAAGCTGAGGGTGATTGTTGCTCTGAATCATGGTTTGCTGACATCATAAATGCGTCACTGATATTCGGAAAAGAAATAACTTCTGTTGAAGAAGAAGATTTGCCACAGCCGAGCGATAATAGAGGTAGACAAGAGTCTGATGCTGCATATGGTATAGTGATAAAAACAACAGGTGGTCAGTGTAATATTGTTTTTAGAAATAGTAGCAATGGATATTATGGTGGATGGGCGAATTTTCTCGATATGAGTTGGGAGTCATACGTAAACAATCAATATAACGATCAAACAAAAGAACGCTTAAGAAAAATCACATGGAAAGAAATAACTGACGACTGGAGCGTGTAAATGTCATTGCATGAATATATTATGATTCAAGAAGTATACAATAAACTTAAAGATGAAATTTATGACAATCCAAATTGTTCAATGGTAGCAAGTAAGATATTAATAGAAGTAGTAAATGAACTACACAATATTCTTATAGAAGCAAAAGAAAGTTTAAAATGTCAGTAACAGCTTGCAATAAATTTTATAGTTCATCAAAAGAAAAAAAGCCAGAATCGATTCTAAGAATAAACTTCATTGGATCAACACGTGGCGGCAGACCATTAACAAATGAGGACTTTTCTGATAGAGAAGATGAAGTAAATGATTTTTCAATTCATTCAGTAAACATTATTAATGACGATTCAGTTGCAGAAAAAGATTGGCACAATTTTTGTGATTCAGTTGATATCGCTCTCAATTTCAAAGCAAAGAAAGGTGATACTGTTTACGTTGTTGTTGTGACTTATGAAGATGGTGATACATTCGGAAGATCATACGGAAATATTTGTATCGTTGATGCATTTGAGAATGAAGAAGAAGCAGAAAAAATTGCATCGATTATTTATGGTGATGAGAAAAAGAGTGACAAAGACGACATCTTCGATAAAAAAGTAAAGCGATCATTCAAAGGATACGCTCCATGGGTTGGTTACTTCGAACGTCTTCAAAGTGTTGATGTATTTCCATTTGTAATATCAAAATTTAAAATTAGACATTTACGTTAAGGAGAAATTCTAACATGGAATTAAAGGATCTAGCTGGAGAACATATTTTAACCGGAGTTGACTTCGAAAACGAAACCATAGAGAAATATTGTGAAGCTGTAAATTTCATTCTGGACAATGAAACATATACAGCTATTCAAGATCCGAATGATGGCTATCGAAGTTGTATGAGAGAGATAATAAATTCAAGCCTTGCAAAGTTGTCGGAAAAATGAGAGAAGGTAGTTGCAAAGTTATCGATTTCTTTGACACAGAAACAAACAAAAAGATATTATCAGTGGGAACAGAAAATACAGATGATTATTATCCCATGTTGGGTTGCTGACTTTACTCCAGAAAATATGGCAACGAACAAGTTGGTCATTCAGAAGAAAACTGACAAGAACAAACCACAAATCAAACTGAGGAACAAGATAAAGAAATTGAAAAATTATATCTTGCATTTAAATTCAACACATACAAGTGGAAATGTAATAGTTTCTATGAGGAAACTAATCGAAGAAATATGTGAACTCACAACAGATGTGGAGAAAAAATGAGAAAATCTAAAAAAGAAAGATTTAGAACTGGTCCCACAGAAATACGGGAATGTCAGATTGTTGAAACTCTTCATTCAACATTACAATCAAATAGATTCGAAGATCCACCACATAGAATTTTTGTAGTTTTTGGTAAGAAAGAAGATTGTAAAAATATCACCGTTTCATTGCAAGAATATGTCGACATAAGTTCACTATCACAAAAACTGATTAAACAAATAAGAAAAGAACTTAGTATTATCGAGAAGTTGCCAATGAAAGTACACGAAGATACAAAATTAAAGAAAGGTCAATAAAAAATGAGAAAAATATTTCTTCCAACTTGTGAAAAGGGTACTTTCGCATCGAGGAATAACACCATCATCGATGGGATAATCGTTCATACAACGGCAACCACAGTAAAACGCGTTACAAAAATAAGAAACTCTGAAGATAAGAAATATATTGACTCTCTCATAAAAAGAGCACTTGATCTTCCTGGAATCACGAAGAAACAACATGATGACTTGATAACAGTTTACGGCATTGGAACAGAAATGTCTGATGCTCTTCGACTTTGTATTCAAGCTGCAGGGCTTCCGAGACAGGCGAGCTGGAATTATTGTGTGGCAAGTGAGCTGTGTATAGGAGAACGCTGTTTTGAATCTCCATATGATGCAAACGATATCGATGTTATAGAATTCGTTCCACCAGAACTGCAAGCTCATCATGTTGGTGATCTCGGAAAACCAACGAATCGACGTTCAATAGGCATCGAAAATATGTATCCGCCCGCTCTCTTGTTTAAAGGGAACTCAGAAAACGAAGCAATCGCTTATTTCGAGAACATAGGTTGGCCGAAGCCAGAAATGAAACGTGGGCCAGATAAAGCAAAATATTGGTATACTCCAATGAGTGAGGAACAATTACTCGCACTCGAAGATCTTTGCGTTGAACTCGTACTTAAGTTCAAAGATATCTACTGGATTGGTTCGCACTTTCAATTTTGCGCCGACCGAATAGATCCAGATCCTCCGATTGATCTTGCGCTTCTTAGAAAGAATGTGACAGCAAGAACCGGTAGAGAACTAACAGGCAAACCGAAAGGAAGTCCGAAAATTAAACCCCAATTTTAGCCATTTCATCATGTTGTTCTTGTTCAGTTCTAAATATAGAACACGAATCAAAAATGATATGACACAGTTCATGTTTTAAAGCACTATGTGAAATTCCATTTTTGATATCAACAACAATTAATTTTCCAATAGCCATCCCACAAATTTTCTTATATGAAGTTCCATAGCGGGCATTGAAATATTTTTCATTTATGTCATCAACAAACAACGTAATTAAGCCATTAAATGCACTGTCAATTATGCACACTCTAGAAATAAATTTGTCTTCTAATTTTCTTTGAATACTGTCCACATTTAAATTAATTTGAACTTTTTCCTGTACATCAAAATTTCTGTGATAGCAAAATACTATGCCTTTATAAATATGTCTAGTAGAATTTTTAATTTTTAACCATGGCCTTAATATTATTAGGCACCAGATAATAAAAAAGCCGATTAATGATCCAGCACTGATTAGTGATGCAATCAAATTTACCGCAATAATACTTGTTATTAAAGATGACATACATAAACATAAAATTACAATCCATACCACATCTTGAGGCCATTTAAATAGTTTAAACATTAAACATCAAGCCCAATAATGCCCCGAATGATAAAATTGTAAAACAAACTAATGCTATTTTTGGTAAATTTCTTTTAATAAAAAAAACCGATTCAGAATCACTAAATATAAGAGATAACTCATTTTTTACGTTTCTCATTGTCATTATTGTCGTACTCATTCTTTTCCTCCTGCACTTGCGGCTGTGGTTCCGCTAGTAGCATATCTTCCTATTGGTATAATTTTCCAAATTTCTTGTCTAAGCGCTTCAATTTGTTTTTCTTGTGCTTGTTGATTTTCAGAGATGGTTTCGACTTTTTCTTCAATTTTGCCATAAGATCGAAGTCCACAAACAAATGTAGAACCGGTGCCCAAAAGAAACATTACAACCGATGTTACTATCCATAATTTGAGATTAAGTACGGACAACTTTATTTTAGAATCAATCAATTCGTTGCAGGATGTTCTTATGCGTTCACATTCTGTGCGTAATACAGTAATTTCTTGTTTCTCGTTCTCCGGCTTCTGAACTCGTTGTGGTTTAAAAGTAGAATAGTAATATTGATCCATGTTATTATGTCCATTCTAACATCATGAAAACACTTAGCTTTCCCACTTTTATATCCTTTTTTGAAACAATTCATTTACAAAATAATTATTATCACCCATTGACAAGAATATCATAATTGTATTTTAATATTATTTATGATGAATGAACACCAAACCAAGAAGTTACGGGATATTCCGGAATCTAGACATAAGATGTACGAAAAGGCTGTAACTACTAAATCTCCACGTAGGGCAATTAAAATCTTCTGTTTAGAATGCTGTGCATATCTGCCAAAACAGGTGGATGGATGTTCATCTATGGGTTGTCCACTGTATCCATATCGTTTGGGCGGATGGCCCGGTAAGGGTGACAAGAAACCGCCAGCCAACCCAAATGCCAAAAGGCCGGATTTTAAATCGTTTAGACCAAGTAAAACCCAATCTTCTTGACAAAAATTCTCCTCGTATGTTTTAATTGAGCCAGAAAGGACCGAGGTTTCACAATGGCGAATTGTAAATGTGGTAGACCGGTAATTGCCAAGGGCATGTGTCGATCCTGTTATTACAAGAATCGTAATCAGTCAATTAAAGACGGTACATGGACTTCCAAACCTGTTCAAATTGAATTAGATGATGATGAGAAGATTGCTGTTGATGCTGTGATACAATTTCACAATACCAACAAATATTATGGATGCGGAGAAGAACTGCTTAAAAATAGCACTAAAGAATTAAAACCCAAACTTGCTAAGGGGTTACGAACCATAACGGAACGAGGATTATTGCGGGTATCGCTTGTTCCAACCAAAAAGATAACATGAAACTCTTCCTCGATGATGTGAGATCAACTCCTCCAGGATGGCAGAGATCAGAAACTGCCTGGGAAACAATTTGGTTTCTTGAACATGAAGACGTCACACACCTTTCTCTTGATCATGATCTCGGAGATGGACCGGCATATGGAGAGAGTCCTGGAAATGGAAATGATGTCGCTAAGTGGATTGAAGAACAAGCAGTGAACGAAAAGTTTACACTTATTCCTCAATTCATAAATTGTCACTCATCAAACCCAAAAGGTAAAGCAAATATTTGTGCATCAATAAAGTCAGCAATGCGCTTCGGTGCGAAGATCGTATACACGGAAAACAATGCAAAAGAAATTTGAAATCCTAGAGCAAATCTGCGATCTTCTTGATGAATCGTCATCGAACGATGTGCGTTTGACTCTTCTTGATTTGTCGTATAACCAACTTATTTTTTTAAAAAATGCAATCGAAAAACAGATTAAAGCTGAAAGACAAGAAGAAGTTTTGAGAGGTCCGACTGGTTAAAAAATTCGAAGAGTAAATGATTCAATGATTCCGAAAGAAAAACTAGAGCAGATACTTATTCGTAATAAGTTTGTTGAAACTTATGGTGAAAAGTGCGCTGTCTGTGGTTCAGTAAAAAAGTGTCAGGTTCATCATATCATTCCGAAACGAGTATTCAAAAACGATGCTGACGACAACCTAATATGCTTGTGCCACGCTCACCACAAAGTGGCTGATCGGATCTCTTTGAACGAGTTCCAACATCTCTCGATAATAAATGAGCCAAAAGATAAAGAAAGTCTCGTTGCATTCTTGAAACTCATTGAACTAAGTCAAACTCAGAAACCTTTAAAGAAACAAAAGAAACACGATAGAAAAGAAAAGTTTGAAAACTATGGCAATCTTCATCGAACATTCTATTTTCCACCACCAGATCATCTCACGAACTGGTTGAAAAACTTCAAGGTTGCAAATGTTAGTTCAGAACTTTCTTCGTGAACACAAAGATCTTTCAGGGCTCGTCGCTCTAAAAGAAAAGTATGGAATCTCTGTATCAGAAAAATACGATGATATTGTTGTTTTGAATTACTCGCAAATCGATTCTCCAAAATTTGATCCGCTCGTGAAAGAATGTCGAGGCCTCATTCTAGAAAAGAATTCTTGGGAAGTCGTTGCCCGTTCCTTCGACCGTTTCTTCAATTATGGTGAGTGTCCTGATGCGAGCAAATATGACATCACAAAAGCAAAGGTACTAGAAAAATTAGACGGCTCGCTCGTAACTGCATATTGGCGGTACAACAGATGGAACTTTTCAACTCGCAAGATGGCTTTTGCTGAAGGTGAAAATTCATTCGGTGTCTCATTTCGCCAAGTAATCGATAAAGCTTTCGATGTAAAGAAGTTGAACGAGTGCAATCATCATGATAAATGTTTTATCTTCGAACTAACGAGTCCTGAAACACGTGTGGTAAAACGATACTCTGATTATAGACTCAATCTTATTGGTATTCGAGAGCGAGATACGGGATTTGAAATCCTGTCAAAAGAAGTTGATTGGTGGGCAAATTGGCTAAATGTTCCTCGTCCAAAGCAATATTCAATGTCTTCGTTTGAAGAAGTTATGAAGAATTCAAAAGAACTTCCTGAACTTGACGAAGGTTATGTCTGTCTTTGGGATTCAGAATTCGTGGATTTCAATTCAAGATGGAGCAACACATATCGTTTGAAGATTAAAAATCCTGCTTATCTTGCAGTCGCTCACATGAGAGATAATGGTGAACATTCCGAAAAGCGCGTGATTGCTCTCGTGATGATGAATGAGCAAGAGGAATATCTTTCTTATTTCCCAGAAGACCGTCCTCTTTTCCAAAAGTATGTCAATGCACACGAACGCCTCAAAGAGGACGTTTCGAGAACTTGGGAGAAAGTAAAGGAAATCGAGAACCAGAAAGAATTCGCCCTTCAAGTGAAGCATCTACTAATAAGTGGAATTCTCTTCCGGATGAAGAAGGGTGAGAAATACGAAGATGTCATCGAAAAGATGAATGATAACAGCAAGATCAACATCTTCAGGGGATATATGAAATGACCAAAAAAGAAACTAGCGATCTTCTTTATTGTATTTACAAATTTGATGATAAACCGCATCTCTTATTCTCAAAGCTAACAGCAATTGCTAGAAAATATGAAAAAGAATCAAAAATAAAAAAAGAGTGTGTTCGTCTCATGAATGGAGCATATAATTCTCAGCTCGCTCAACGACTTGGGCATTCACTCGATAAATTGGCAAAACGAGACTCTAAAGTCTTTGATTTTCGATGTATGAAGTGTGGTGCGGTAAACAGATACGAGATTGAAAAATGACTCTTAATCCAAGCTGTAATCTCGAAGAAGGGCGCATAGGATTCCCAACTATCGAAGATGCTCCATTTGACAAAAAAGGGAGAGATTTTGCTCTCACTGAACTTCGAGTAGCTGGATTCCCACGAGGCTCAGATCGAGTCACTGTTCAAGAAGTAGAAGTGTATGTAGAAGGTTCTGAAGCACACAAACTTGCGAAGATGGGAATTCACATTGGTTCTGTTTGTGCCGGGAAATCTGAAACAGAATGGATAAATGTTTACACAGTGAGGGCAGAACTTTACGAATGGACCTTTTATCGTGCATGGTATTATTGGGTTGCTGAAACGAAGAATAAAAGTTATGCGGTTCCAAAGACGTTCGCTCAAAAACTGAATGAAGACAAAAATAATCGAGAAGAAATAAGAGTCGAAGGATTTGCTGGTGGTCGAGATGTGACAAGACAAGTAGAATTTTATCATATCGATACTCCACGCGGTCTTAATGAATTTGTGAAGCTTTTAAAGAAAATTGATGAACTTCACGTTGCTGCTTATGACAAGGCGCTTCCCCATAAAGACAAACAGCGATTTTATGATCTCGGTTATGTTGTTCGTTGGGATATCGAGTTTGAGCACTATGGAGTTTTTCGAGTTGATGGTGATGAAGCTCAAGGGAGAGGGTGTGAAACTCTTGAAGATGTTGAGGCTTGGATTGCCATTGACCAAAAGAATAGGGATATGAAATGAAATTTTTTCGACAATATTTTGATCTTCCATGGTTCGTTTTTATGTATTTTACTTGTTGTTTCTTTTTGTTTCTTCTTTCAATTGCGCTTATTATTCCTTATTTCATATTGTGATACCAAAATGATACATGCGGCTAAATGTTATTTTTGTGGTGAAAAGAAAGTTAAAGAGCGATGGTATCCATTCATTATCAAGTTTGTTGGGAAAGCAAATGACTGAAAAATTTCTCTGTCCTCTTTGTAGAAGTGAACTTGTTGTTACGGGCCAAGAACGACTCGAAACTCTCGATGAACACGTTTGTAATCCTAATGGAGAAGTATCTCTAAAAGACAGATATGAATGCTTAAATGAAAAGTGTAGTGGATATCGTCGCTTCATGTGGAATGAAGATGGCGATATTTATTATACAAGTTCAATTGACAAAAAAACTTTTAACTTCATTGATGGAAATGACGGAGCGATTGGTTCTTTCGCAAGACAAATGAATATTGAAATTTATAAGCGTGACGAAAACTTCCTTCTTTGCACGATTCTTGGAAGGAAGATCTATGTGAAATATCTTTACAAATCAAATGAAAATGGCGACATTCTTAATAGAAGATGGAAGTTCGAAGTCATAAAGAAAGACGGAACGTATTATATTTCTGGTCTTTCAATGCTTAGATTTTCAATTAGAAAATTTCATAAGAATTTTATCGAGAAGTCAATAGATGAAGAAAGATTTCGGAAAGAGTATCTCATTCTTGACGAATGGCAAAAGAAAGATTGGTGGCGACGAGCGGCGAGCTGGTGGGCAAGAGCATATTGTTTAATTGCTGGTGTCTAAGTCGTGGTGCCTGTACCCAAGTGGTTAAGGGGTCGGAATGTGGCTCCGATATTCGCCGGTTCGAATCCGGTCAGGCACCCTATTGACAAACGATATTTTTTGATTTTATAATGATGCCAACTTTGATATAGTGTTTGCATGAATCCGAAGAACTGCAAAAAGAAGAACAAAGATTGCAATACTACTTGTATGAGATCTGATTGCATTTCGACGAATTACATGAAGAAATATGCGAACAAGTTTAAGTTCCGATATATTCGAGTCGTTCTTTCTGAGAATTGTACCGACGAAGACGTTGTGAAGGCTTGTAGATTCATTGCGAACAACAAGTCGAAAGCTCTCAGTGGAAAAATTGTTTGTACAGAAGAAATCGAAAAAGATGGTAGTCCGAAGATTTTCATAATAAGTTTAGAAAAAAGCGGAGAGTCATTATGAAAAAGGTTGAAGAACAACAATGTCAGTGTCCAAAATGTGGATTTGTAACTTCGAAGAAGCAAGAAGATAAAAAGCAAGATTTTATCAAGAAATGGAAAAAAGCAATAAAATTGCTATGTGGATGATAAAACCATGAAGCCAAATGAAGTTTAACATAAATTTATGGCTTAGCTTTCCGATACTTTTATTTTTGTTGTTTCTTATACTCAAGGCAACTAAATGCATTACATGGCCATGGGTGTGGGTAGCATCTCCAATATGGATTCCTTCGTTGGTCTTTATTGCGATCTTTATGCTTGTGGCCGCTGCAACCAATGAGAGAATTAGATAAATGACAACAAAGTACCCAAAGGAATTTCCTGCTGCAATTCGAATGTTAGATATTGCACAATCGAAACTGTGTGAGCCTTTTGCAATCGATGGAAATAGAGATTGGATTTCTAAATGTAAAGATGCTATTTCAAAAATAAATGAAGCAAGAGATTTTCTTGTGGTTTGGATGGATTCAAAGAAGATATGGCCTGATTAAAGGGTGATCTAATGAAGCACATTAAAAATATTTTTGGTGAAGCAGATCTATGCGATGAAGAAGATCTTCGTGGATATACTTACGCAACTTGTACAGCATGTATGAGCATCTATTCTGAATTCTTGTCTTGGGCAAATTTAGTTAATAAGATTTGGTGTAATCAACCCATAACAACAAACCCAAACGATGCTGACAATATTGTTGTTCTATCTTGTCAAGTAACCGATCTCGCAATCCTCAATGACTTTCGTACTATCGAAAAGTTGATGGCACAATATCCACAAAAGAAATTCTTCATTGGAGGTTGTCTCGCGAATCGATTCGACATAGAGCTTCCGAAAGGTGTAAATAGGCTTGGAAAAGTTTGCGCCGACTACAAAGATCTCGATGATAACCTTGTTGACTTTGCTCCTCCATTTTGGGTGAAAGATTTCAAAAATAGTAGTGATGAATTTAGTGATGGAAATCTCTTTAGAAACAAATATCCTCTCAGAATTGGTGTTGGGTGCAATAAAAAGTGCTCTTATTGTACAATTCGACACACGAGAGGAGCGGCTTACGAATTAGATATTAAGAAACTTCTCAATGAATTTGTGAATCACGAAGATATTGTTTTAATTGCTGATAGTCCTTCTGTTGAGCAAATTCAAGCATGGTGTCATTTATCTATCGCTCTCAATAAGAAGATTTCAATTCGGAACATCGAACCAACAACTGCTGTAGACTGTGAAGAAGAGATTTCAATTCTCATAGAAAAAAATTTACTAGATGTTTTGCACTGTCCAATTCAGAGCAATAATGTTGAAGTTCTCAAAGATATGAAGAGAGATAACAACTTTACTACTTCATATATTCAATTTGTAAAACAGATTAAAGCATCATCAATTTATTATTGTCGCAACAACTCAACAAAGTTTGCAACGAATATTATTGTTGATTATAAAGACTTTCCAAATCCAACGGAGCGATATGTTTGATTATGTTTCTTGGAATCCATATTGGGATGGTATCTGGGATCGGCAAAAAGCCGAAGAGAGATACAAGAAGTATATTGAAGAGGATTATAAACCATGAAACCTGCTCCACGACATTGTTGGTTTTGGCTACACAAATTTGAAGTTGAACGTCGTGAAGTTGGCAAATTTATAAGAAAAAATTATAGTTACAGAAATGAACAAGAAGGAGTTTTTGTACTAAAAGTTTGCAAGAAATGTGGAATGAAAATTTGCGAATTCATAACACCAACCGAAAAGATAAAAATTAATTCAGAATATTTTGAGGCATTAGTTGAAATTGGTGATATTGAAATTGGAGCAGTAACATGGCGGAAAAAATCATAGTCGGACACAGAGCAAGAATTCGAATTCTCGTTGAAGAGTACGATGTATTCTCAGACGGCAAAGAGAAAAAGAGAAACTCGTTCATTCGAAGATTTCTCATTCAAGAAAAAGAACATATGCCAGCATCTTTTCTTGCTAAAGTAAATGGAGCAATGTTGGCACTCGAAAGACTCTCATTTATTTTAGAAGACGAATAATGTCACAAAAAGAAAAAATAGAACTCATTAAAGCAAATGAATTAAAGAGTCTACTTGATTCTTATATGAAAATCTTTTGTAAAAATGGTAGAAGTATATCTGAAAGTACATTTGCTGTTTATTATCCATGGATTGAACGAGCGCTTCAAAAGGGAGCTGGCGGTGGTCACATAGAACCGAGCGTAGAAGTATTCTCAGATGACATTGAGAAAATGAAAAGAACCATAGCAAATGACAGATAAAGACATTATTTTCGATATGATCTCACGAGCATCAAAAGATGGTATTAAAAGTGTAGTTCCACTTGATATATCAGAGGAGGACAACGACTCACGAATTTGCTATGAAGGTAAATTTAAGAATAACGATAATAAAACTTTTCGCCTTGAAAAGGATGAATGTTCAATAACAGTTTATAGTGGATATTCTGATTTTAGTACATATTTTGAATTTGATAAAGATGGCAGCTTAATTTTTATGGGAGCTTATGAGACGTAGCCAAATGGTAAGGCAACGGGCCTTGGACCCGTCACTTGCAGGTTCGAGTCCTGCCGTCTCAACAAAGGAGAATAAAAAGTGACAAGAGAAGAAGTTATTGAGTTCATGGATTCTGATGAACGATTTAATAGTCGCCATGAAAATAATGATGATGGTTTCACTAGACTCCAAAAAGGACTCGAGATTTTAAAGACGATTTGTAGAAATCGCGAACTTAGTGCTCAACACGATATTATTTATTGTGGACTCGATACAGATTTTGATAAACTAACAATGAAAACTCTTAAAGAGTTGAGTGTTCTCGGTTTTTCATTTAACAGCGAAGAAGATTGTTGGAGCACATTCACATGAACGCAAAGTTACGAGAAGCAAAAAGAGCAGTTCGAATCTCAGAAAAAGATGAGAAAGAGCTTGACTTAATTGTTCCAGAAGAGAAAACAAAAGAAGTAGTCATTAACAAATGCTTCGGTGGTTTTTGTATAAGTAACGACGCTCTTATTGTACTCATAAACAGAAAAGCAAAATGTGTCGAAAAGAAACTCGATAAAGATTATTATGGTTTGAACAACAAAAAACTGCTTGGATCATTAGAAAAACGTATACAAGATTACAAAGAAGATAAAAAGAAGAGAAAGCTTTTTAAAGATGGATTTTATCACGACGGAAGATTATCAACTGGTCCTTTCATAGAAGGTCTTTTGTTTAAGGGTAAATATGTATATTGCCTCAAATGGAGAGACGAAATTCGAGAAGACAAAGACTTGATTAGTGTTGTAAAAGAAATGAAAGAAAAAGTAAACGGAAAGTGCGCTCAACTAGAAATAGTCGAGATTCCTAATAATGTTGAATATGAAATAAGTGATTATGATGGGGTTGAATCGATACACGAAATTCATAGGACGTGGGGTTAATAGGAGCTAACATGACAATTAGCAATGACAAAGTAATCTGTCCATTTTGTGGTTGTTCTGAGGCTGAAACGAGAAAAGACAAAGTTACATTCGATTATTATGGCATCAAAAAGAAGCTTACACCGAAGAAGAGATATTTTTGTCCAAATTGTAAGCAGTTTTTCAAAAATCCAGCGTAGTGTCGTCATGCGAATAGTTAATATCAGATTTGCTCTCGATTGTTCAGAGAAGTGTTGTCATAAATGTCGCTTCATGAATGAAATGGACTGTTATTGTGATCTTTATAAACAAGAACTCTCTGGATGGAATGAACAAGAAAATGATGTTCCGAGATTGCCGCAATGTATAAGTGATGATATTGGAAAGGAAATAAAATGATCACGCAAAGATTAAGAATTGAAGAAAAAAACAGTTCAGCATATATTGAGCTTCAAATTGAACCTGGAGAAACAATTGTTACTGCAAAATCAAGTGCTTTACAAGAGGTATTTCTTAAGTTCGATGAACACGAATTTATTGATTTCTGCAAAAAGTATCTTGAAATTGTGAAAGAACTCCCTACCGGAGATTAAATGGTTTCTAAACAGCTTATAACGAAGATGCAACACCGAAGTCGACTTGTGAAATGTCCTCTTTGCAAAAAATATGTGTTTCTAACTTATGATGACAAGTTTTCAAAGCATTATAAAAACGTGTATAAGAATATTGTTTGCGCCAACTCGCTGAAGGAGAGCAAAAATGAACTATAAAGATGCACCAATTAAAGTTACTGAAGTTTTCTATGAAGTAAATGGTGACAAACTCAAGTCAATGATTTCTATTTATAAAGATGGAATAGTTGCAATAGAACAAGATGGTTCATCAATTTATATTTATCCCGCTGAAATTAAGGCGATTGTTGACCTAGTTGGTAGAACATCGCAACCGAAAATCGATCCGTTTTCTGAAAAATGTGGATACGCGACACCAACGAAATATGCCGTTCTTCACCCAAAGAGAATTGTGAATGAATAATGAGTTACGTAGAAGTTTTCCGCGTTAAAAAAGATGGTAATGTTGTTTCATTTGATAGTGAAACACGCAATAATCATGGTGGTGCTCCCCTCATTTGGGATAAAATAACTGAACTATATGGCATTGAATACAAAATGATGAGCGAATCGACATGGGATAATCTTTTCAGTGCCGATTCGATTGACAAGTATACACGTGAACATAAAATCCTTATGCTTTCCACTTGTGATAGAGTATGGATTCGAAAAGAAATTATTGATGAGCTAATTGTTGCATACGAAAATTTCCACAAACAATTTGTTCGAGATCAATATGTTGATACTGTTAATCAACTTGCAAAAGTCCTTAAAGAGTGGCAGAGAAAACATAAGAGCGACATCGGAATCGCTTTTAATATGTGTTCAGCAATCACTCCATTTTGGTATCGTGGAACAAGTGATAGACCGTATAACGTATTCAAAGACAAAGAACAAAGACGCGGAGAATATCAAGGCAAGAGTGCTTGGGAACTAGTTGAACATATGAAAAATCTTTGATATATTCTTGACGGACATAGTAATAAGGTGATATTGTGAAAACAATGATAGAAAATATAATAGGAAATGCTCACCAAATGATAGACCACGCTAGGATACATTATTCTAGCGATAGATATCGTTATCACACAATTGAACACATAAATAGAATGTTACGGAAAGTACCTTTTTATGTTGATGAATATCATCTTAGTGAACGCGATGAAATGATTCTGAGAACTGCAATCATTTTTCATGACATTGTTTATGATTCGAGAAAGAAAAACAACGAAGAAGAATCGGCTCGCCACTTTGTTGCTTATGTAAACGATTGCATTGGTGATAAGCATCTTTCGAAAAATGATAAAAGTGACCTAGATTGTTTCGTTACTGAAGTTGAAACACTTATTTTAGCAACAAAAAATCACGATTCAAATTTTAAGTACGAAGAAAGAAGTCTGAAATCAATAATTGTAGGACTCGATATATCGATCGTATATTCAAATAACTTCAACGAGCTTCTTGCTTGGGAACATGGCATCTTCAAAGAATATCAATGGTCACCGCTTAACTCGTATGTTGAAAAACGAATCGAGTTTCTTGAAAAATATAAGAGCGATAACATCAATGCACTAATTGAATATGTTAAGAATAGAGAATATAAGATCGGAATTTATGCTGGTTCATTTCGACCTTTTCATGTCGGTCACTTAAACATTGTTCAAAAAGCAGAAGAAGTATTTGACAAAGTGGTTATTGCGAAGGGACAAAATCCAGACAAAGAAAATATCGATTACTTCGATCTTCCAGTACTCGAAAATCAAGTTGTAAAATATAGTGGTCTTGTTACATCAATGATTCGACATCAAATGAGTGGCGCCCCAAAAAACACAAAATTTTTCCTCGTTCGTGGACTTCGAAATGAACATGATATTGCTATGGAAGAGAACTTCAGAAGAATTGTTCATGATATTGATCGAAAAATAAATTTCATGTATTTCTTTTGTGACAAAGAGTTTGAACATGTAAGTTCGTCAATTATTAGGGGTCTCATTCCTTTCGATAAAGACGCAGCGAATAGATATATCGTTTATTGAGAGTAGTAGAAATGAAAGCAAAATTCCAAATTGGTGAAATTGTTAAAGATCCTGAAAAATACAAATGCGTGATTATTGAACGTCTCGGACATGGTAGATATAGAGTTCGATATTATTACGACGAAGTTTGTAATCTGCTCGATCCATATAGTGTGAATGTTTTTCAAACAACAGAAATAAAATCAACAAACAAATTTTTTAAGAACATGTGGTGAGACAGTGAAGCTAGCAATAGTCGGCCCAGCAGGCTCAGGGAAGAGCACTTTCACTAAGTGGCTGGAAGATTGCATACCATATGATGCAATTTCTTGTGAGGACATTTACTTTTTCAATTGTGATGAGTGGATTCAGTCAATATATGATGCATGCGCAAATATGCGTTATGATCCTATTATTGTTTATCTGACAAAAGTATGCCCTCAATGTATGAAACATAAATTTCCGCTAACAAAAATTGACAAGGAAATTCTCGGAACGTTCTTGACGAATCATCTAAAAGAAAGAAAGCATCTCGAAGATTTGTTGTTTCAAGATATAAAAACTTACATTGAAAGTTGTGAAAACATTGTCGTCGATGGACTTCTTCCTAGATTTCTCAAAAAGATCAAGTTCGATTATATTCTTTACGTTCACACAGATAAAAAAGAAAGAGTAAAGCGTCTAAAAAATAGAGGTGTTTCAAGCAAGCGAATCAAAGAGATTGCATCAATGCAAAAAGATATGTTTAAAGACATAGGAAAATGAAAGAATATCCACATATACTCGCTTCAACTGGACAAAAGTTTCAAGAACTTAAGGATGCTTATATATTCGATAAGCTCGATGGCTCTCTCATACGAGCTGAATATTCAAAGAAAATTGGATGGTATAAGTTCGGTTCAAAGACACAACTTCTTGATAAGAGTAATCCTATTCTTGGGCCTGCTATTAATCTCTTCATGAACAAATATTCGGAATCGCTTACGAAGCTTGCAAGAGATAATAAGTGGCAAAATCTCATCGCTTTTTGTGAAACTTTCGGACCAGATTCATTCGCAGGAACTCATCCAAATGGATTGAACAACATTGTCCTCTTTGATCTCGATGCCGATAAAAAAGGAATCATTGGACCAAAGAGATTCCTTAAGCTCACAGAACAGAAAATTGAAACACCACAGTTTTTTGGAACATGGAATTGGACAAGAAAATTTGTTGAAGACATAAGGATACTCCGAGGAGGAGGGTTGATAATACAGTCTCCCGATCTGACTTATGAGATCCGCAACCCGTTTGGACTATTAGAAAATTGTCAAATCACTTTCGAGGGTGTTGTTGGAAAGAGTGGTGATGGTCATTCTCTCAAAATGGCAAAGGCAAAGACCCAACAATGGATAGATAAAGTGAGAAACATATTCAAAGACAAAGCAGATGCAATCTTGAATAGCTAAAAAGAGAAATAACATGGAATTGCCCAATCTTGGAGATCGATACAAAAAAGGGAAAATCATTCGTATCGTTTCTCATGTTGATTCTAATTGTGTTGAATATGCTGTTTATGTTCCGCGTTCCATTTGGAGACAACACCCAAAATGGCACGAAGAAATAGTTTGGACAAAATCACGATATGTTCTTTCAACACTGGAAAATTGGCAAAAGTGGGCAAACAAAGCAAAATTGCTGATCGATAAAGATTGTGATTTTAAATAGCTAAGAGGTGTTGTATGAAACGCTTTCTTGTGATTAGAGAATCAGGCTCTGGATTTACTGAAATAGAAAATATCTACGTCATCGATGCCATAAATTTAGAGGAAGCCCGCGCTCATGTTGAACCCAATCCACACCATCGAGATCGTGCTACTGCTTACGATCTAGAAACTCTAAAAGACAATTGGTCTTTTTATAGGTGAAAAATGAAAACGAAAACTGTTAGAGTTTATTTCTTTAAACCGTCAAGAAAATTTGGCTATGTAGAAGAAATTTGCATGTCTGATGATATTGATACTTCAATAAAGCGTATCATTAGAAATAGTTTACTGCTTGATGAAGGATCTCGTTTACGATATGAAGGGATGACGGGTTTTGTTCCAGATCACTGTCCACCAATTATGTTTCTAGTTGACCGTCTCAAAGACGATGATTATCTAGAAGATTGGGTATACTAATGCCCGTTGATAGCATTGGGACGTGTAGAATTTGTCTCAAGAAAAATGTGCTAGTTCTTCATTTCGATTTCTATGTTTTCGGTTCTGAGGGTGTTTGGATGTGCGAACAGTGCAGGAACGCAACGGCTAACTTTTTGCAATTAATGTGCGCTGCAGCCGGAAGAGCAAACATCCAAAGAGCGAAGGATAAAAAGGAAGAATAAAATGACACCAGAGAAGTTTGTTTCAATTATTAAGACGATTGAATCGGTTGACAAAGAAAAGTTTTATGATATTACGATAGAAGATTTTTCAGATCAAGATGGTAAATTCAAATGGTTTTGGGTGTGCGCAAATTTCGACAATGATGAAAATGGCGATGTTTTATGTTTATCAGTTGATTTTTGTGCAAGAGAGCAAGCGCAAGAGTTCTTTGATAAAGTTAATGCACTATTGAATATGGAGAAAAATTCATGACAACGACCTCAATTCTCCTCAATGATCTTTACCAGTTCTCCATGGCTGAAACATATTATAAAGCTGGTATCCACGAAGATGAATGTACATTCGATTTATTCTTTCGTTCACTTCCTGAAGGATGGAGTTATCTCATTGTATGCGGTATCGAAGAAGCAATCGATTTCATAAAGAATTATAACTTTTATAAAGGATGTCCAGAAATACTCACTTCAAAGAAAATAATATCGGAAAAGCTATTCGTATACTTGCGTTCAAACATATCGAACCTCAAAGAAAAACTCTTCGTGCGCGTTGTTCAAGAAGGAACAGTTGTTTTCCCAAACGAACCAGTTCTTACCGTTACTGGTCCTCGAATTCTCTGCCAATTGCTCGAGACTCCACTCCTCAATATCATAAATTACCAAACACTAATTGCATCAAAAGCATCGCGAATTGTTAATGCCGCAAACGGGAAAAGTGTTATTGAATTCGGTCTTCGAAGAGCACAAGGACAAGATGCTGCAATAAAGGGATCGAGAGCAGCATATATTGGTGGATGTGCCGCGACTTCAAACGTTGAAGCCGGAATGTTGTACGACATAACAATAGCTGGTACTCACGCTCATTCATTTGTTATGTCATTTGCCAGTGAGATCGAAGCATTCAGAAAATACGCTGAAACATTTCCTGAAAGTTCTACATTTCTCATTGATACATATGACACAGTTCAAGGTGCAAAAAATGCAGCGATTGTTGGAAAAGAAATGAAAGAGAAAGGATTTTATCTCAAGGGTGTTCGTATTGATTCTGGAGATCTTCTCAAGTTATCAAATCAAGTTAGAAGAATCCTTGATGAGGCTGGGCTTCCATTCGTGAAGATCATTGCGTCAAACGACCTCAATGAATTTAAAATTGATAGACTCATTAAGATGGGGTGTAAGATTGATTCATTTGGCGTTGGAACAGAACTCATAACAGCGAAGCCAGAATCAGCATTGTCTGGTGTTTATAAACTTGTTGAAGACATCAATGGAGACAAAGTGAAATTATCTCTCGATAAGAAAACAATGCCGGGAGAGAAGAGTATCTTAAGAGACAAAGAAAAGTTTATTGATTATGTTATTTCATCAAAAGAAATGAAAAACAAAACAGTCAATCTCAACAGTATTCTCTTAACTCATGTCCAAAACTATAAATTCGAATCCCTAAATGTAGTCCGTGAAAGAGTAGTAAAAGATATCAAGAGTCTTCCTGAATCATTGAAGTTACTAAATGTTCCGAGAAATGAAATTGCAAATAGAGTAGTTTTCAGCAATGAGCTTCTAAAGAGAGAAAAAGAAGCAACCAGCAAAATAAAATCTTTTGATTGACAAGAAAAGCTCGCTATGATATACTAATGCCAACATGATAAAATGTAGAATAAAAGATATCCCCTACTGGATTCGAACTCATACGATTGACAAGTACCATCTTGTTGATATAAGGCAGCCGAAAGATTCTCCGGATCAGTATGCTTATCGATGGGGTTTTATTGACGCAAGTGAATCGATCACCCTCGCTGTATTCAAAGTCTTCTGTGAGTTTTTTGAAAAAGAATTGTTCCCAATGTTTTGTTGGAATGAAAAAGAAGACAAAACGATTAAACGAGATTTCCTTGAAGTCTATAACGAGTTGAAAAAGACTGATATTGAAGAAAAAGATTATATTCTCTCTGATGGTTATTTCGATAGTGGTGCTTTTAAGGCCGATAAATCTCGACATGAAGATATTCTTGAGTGTTTTGAAATCTACAAGTGGTGGACCGTTGATAGAATAAAGAGATGCAAAGAGGATGATGAAGCTTCGATTGCTTGGTATAATCACCGACTGAAACTACTTCCCAATTATTGGTTTTGGTCCGAAGAAGAAAGAGAACAGGATAAAAAACTATTCGAAGCTTCTATGGAAGCCGAAAGAATTCTTGATGACGAAGAAGAACAAATGCTCATTCGAATCATGAAGATTAGAGGATTCTTATGGACATAGAGAGAAAGATCCTGGCAATAAATTTTTCATGTGGCTATATCGAAGATGCAACCGTTTCTTCAATGTGGTTCGAAACTCGCGAACCATATACAATTGAAGAAGCACTTGGATATCTTGGAGCTGAATTTTTTGCGGCATATTACGATCTTTTTCTAAAACGTCCAGATACTGAGTTTTATCTTTCGAAAAAATGCTGTAGAGATGCCTATAAAAGAAACGATCCGTTTTGTTCTAAATGTGGCAACAAAATTGACAACAAGTCTCTACGGGAAACAACTGATTTTGAACTCTTTGTAAAAAAGACTGTTCTCTCAATTTGTGACGGAACTTGTTTTCTTAATGATTTTAATTTGTGTGTTGAAAGTAATGCGCGTGAAATTCTCCTTGTTAAAAAAATAAATTATAATAACATATTGTTTGTTGATCAAAAAGGTGAAGAGTTCTTGTGTTATTATCTTGGTCGTCTTCTCAAAAATAATAAACCAAATGTCGATAAACTTTTTAGCGATATTTTTGATAAACAGACAACAAAGACGTTCATTGATTATGAATCAGAATACGGATTAGAAATACTTGAAAAATATGTTGATGATCTTGTGAGAGATAACAAGCATTTGTTAGGTGAATAATGATTTATATTTGTTACAGAAAATATGACGGTCGACAGTACATAGGACTTGTTGATGCTCAATCTGACAAAAATGCGCAAGTTAAATTTGCTGATAAGTTTAATGATTTTAAAGAAACTTGGGATTTCGAATATTACAACGATACAAACAAAGATCTTGCTTCCCATTTAAAAGAAGTAAAAACAAAGAAAGAAAAAGATAAGATTAAAAAAGAGATTCTTGAGTTTCACAATATTACAATGCAAGAAAAAGAATCTGAAAGAGAATCAATATTAAGTGAAATAGAAGTTAGTGTAATCGATGGAGAACCAATAGTATTAAAAACGGGATATCATTTTGAAGTGTGAAAATGCCAATGAAAAAATGTATCGAGTGCGGTGTTAAACTAGAGCTTGAGGAATCTTTTGTTGATCCAGCTCAATTATGTGACGATCATTGGCATTTGTGGTGGTATATCGGAATGTTTGTAAATGAAGACGGAACCTTAAGAGATGCCGACGCATATCCCAATGTATCCATCGCTGTCAGAAATCCAAAACAAGAGCTTCATTATTATAATCGAATAAAGAACGGAGAACGTTTTAAGAATTGGAAGAAAGGAAATGAGGTAGAAAATGACTGAACTCAATGGTTCTGACCAAGCAAAATCTTATAGGGATTTATTCGAACAAGATGAAGATTTAGTTTCTGATATTAAAATTGGTGATAAAATAAAACTAACTAAGTATGCACAGTCACTATATCCATTGCCGTTATCAACTAACAAAAGTTGCGAAGTTTGTGAAGTAGTTGGTATACCTTCTAGGTTTCCAAATGGAATGGCGGCAGAAGTCTCGTTTGACTTTCCAAACCCAATGAAGCTCGATATGTTTAATAATAAGACGCATTGTTATAGACGCTCGCTTGTGACTCTGTGTAAAGAAACGTTTGAAGATCATCTTAAGAAAGAACAAACAATTGCTGCTAAACAACATCAAGACGATGAACTGCGAAGAAATCATGAAGAAGCCATTAAAAAAATCGAAAATGACTTCAACAGACCATTTGCAAGAAGATATGCACTCATGACTTGTGATCTCGTTGGAAACCCCTGGAATAGATAGTTATGAATAATTCAGCAATAATCGTCGTTGATATGCTTAATGACTTTGCTCATCCAACTGGTTTACTCTATGTGAAGAATTCAGAAAAAATCATCGAGCCAATTAAAAATATTCTTGATGCTGCAAGAATAGTTGGTGCACAAGTTATTTATGCATGTGATTGGCATGATGAAAATGATCCAGAATTTGAAAACTGGCCGAAGCACTGCGTGAAAAACACTTGGGGAGCAAACATTGTAGATGAACTAATGCCAAAGCGAAGAGTCGGAGGAAACGGTTTCATAGCGAACGATCAATCAGTTCCAGATCTTGTGATTCATAAAAATCAACTATCGGCTATGACTTCGTTTCATTTTAGAACGTGGCTCAATGAATGGACATACTTATCGAGAGCTACAAAAAATAGAGATAAACAACATCAATATATTTATGTTGTTGGTGTCGCAACTGAATATTGTGTGAAGTCTCTTGTTGTTGACCTCCATTCACAGATGAATCCACTTCGCGTTCACGTTGTTTCTGATTGTATTGAGGGCGTTGATCTTAAAAAAGGAGATGTCACAGAAGCGATTGTTGATATTTCAAGATATGCTCACTTCATTCGATCAAACGAATTAATAAGTAGACAAGCCGACATTAGTGACATCGGTGTCCACCAATTGATTCAAAAAAATATTGATATTGATATTCCAAAGTCTATTTATCGCGGGCCTGTCGAGATGGATGACTGATTGGAAATAAAATGTCTTCTTCTACTACTAAAAAATCAACATGGAAAACAAAAGACGGAAATGTTATAAATATTAGTGATATGACTGATTCGCATCTATTAAACACAATAAAAATGCTAGAAAGAAAACATATACAGTTTTTAATGATAGCTCCATATCCAAATTTTAATGGTGAAATGGCACAAGTGTGTGCAGAACAAGAGTGGGAAGCTATACAATTATCAAATCCAGAAGATATGTTTCCAATCTTATCAAATATGTACGAAGAAATGATGCATAGAGGAATAAACAAATGAAAATCACAATTCAAGATCGTGCATTCTCAACACCATTTATCGTTGGTGGCGTTAGTTTCGATGATGTTATAAACAAAATATATAGTTATCGTCTTGAGCCATATTATTGTCAGGGTTTCACTTCATATAAAATAACACTAAATGACAGAGTAGTTTATGATTCACTTAATGGTATCAGTTGCGCCAAAGAGTTCAAAGAGGAGTTGCTGTCATGCAAATAAAACTTCCATCAATTGATTATGAGACAGTTGCCGACGAAATTGGTGACTTCATAATCGAACAATGTAGGTGCCACACTGGAGCTGTGCTCGGAATATCTGGTGGCGTTGATTCTGCACTTGTTGCATTTCTTGCGAAGAGAGCGTTCGACAAACAAAAGTGGACAAAAGGATCAAAGAGAAACACTCTTGTTGGATATTATATCAAAACAAATGAGAATTCTAAATTATCAGAGGATCTTGCACAAAAAGTTGCAGATATTCTTGAAATCAAATTCGATACAATAGATATTGACGCCTCACTAACGAAATTAGCTGTTGATATTTCTGAACCATTAGGGCGCCCCACAAGAATCACAAGAGAAAATATGATCTCTCGTCATAGAGCGAATGTTTTATGGACTCTTGCATCACTCGAAAATAAAATTGTCCTTGGAACAGGAAATGCTGATGAAGATTTTGGGATCGGCTATTATACTCTTGGTGGAAACGGCCTCGTTTCTTGTTCACCAATTGGAATGTTATCAAAGCGCCTTGTTCGTCAACTTGCTGAATGGATTGGGGTTCCAGATCAAATAATAAAGAGAAAATCATCAGCAGAACTGTCAATTGGACAGACAGATGAAGGAGATCTCGGTTACACATATGAACTTGTTGAACTTGTTATGGAGTGTTTGAAACAACGACTACAACATATACAGCACAAATTAGAGACAGCAGACGAACAAGAACAACATATTAATTTTATATCTGACATAATAAAAAACGGAGACCCATCAACTTCTATTGGGGATATAGTTTTTTATTCACCACATAAGACCTTACAGGAAGCAATTAAAGATATTCTTCGTCGACATAGTGGAGCAATTTATAAACAAAATATCATGCATCCACCAATAGCAAAAGTAACTCTTAGGTATGAGTGAAAATGAATAATATAGAAATTGGAAATCTCGTTTGGTATAAGATCGATATGTTTTCTGACTGGAAAGTTGGAAAGATAGTCTCACAAGAGGGGGAGGAATATTATAATGTGCAAAGAGTGCGAGTCTCGAAAGACAAAAGTGAACTTTCAGACACAATAGTGAAGGTACACAAAAAGCTCGTTGAACAACTTAGTAAAAAGATTTTTTAGGAGAAAACAACATGAATTTAAATGAATCATTTCTTGAACAATTGGAACTCGATGATAGAATATCTAATTCTATGACAATATGTCCATATTGTGGTGAAGAATATCCAGCATTACTTAATAAACAAGTCACATGTGGGAAACCATTATGTGATGATATGTATAAACGCGACAGAAATAAAAACCGTAAAAAGAAAAATACTTGACAAATATGGTCAATTTGTGTTTTAATAACTTTTGTCGGAATTAAGGAAAATGAAAAGGAGACTGGAGTTGATGCGATAAGAGGGATTGACAAAAACAAAAGATTGTGATAAAATAAATTATAAGATGGACAATAAAACAAAACGAGAAACAAAAATGGTGATATGAAAGCCTCCTAAGCGGGGGCAAACAATAACAACAGTTAATTAAATCAGGGTTGTTAATTAAATTAGAACACGGTAATAAGGAACAATTAATTATTAAAAGGATAGGGGAGGATGAGAGAGAAACCGGGTAACTAAAAAGAAGTTATTTTTAATTTTATAGGTCAGTGGTAAGAGTTTGGCCGTTCTCCAGAATAGAACATCGAAAAACGGCCATTTGATGCGGGTAAAGAGAACGGGTGGAGCCGTCGAGGATCCAATATGAACCTCGCTAGTTGGTTCGAATCCAACACCCGCAGCCGCTGGTAATTGAGAGAGTGGAAAGTACAGTACCAGCTTGAAATATCCACTCTCGATTGACAATTGACGAAGTTAACAAGCCAGCCTCTTATCGGTTAGCAACCGACTCCTGTGGGCGTGGTGCCCTATGGAGAGGATCCCTGGCCAGGACAGGAGTGGCGACCTGCACGAAGATCCAAGAGGTATTAGGGAATGGGGCATACCTGCGTGCCACCTCAGAGGAAATCTAACCAATTCCTTGCCGATCTGCCGTGACATGCTGTTGCGTCAGATCTCTTAAGATCGCAACTCAAGAAAAAGCTTCCCATATTAGTTTGTGGAGATTGGTTCCGCACGGAACCATGGAGATGCACAGCAACTCCAGAGACGCAAAGCGACTCGCTCCACATTAGTTTCGCTTTCTTTTTTGGGCTGGCGTGAAAATGATTGGAGAAATCCATAAACACGTGACCAGTTCTTTCCTCGTAAGCGACCTTTGGTTCCCAACAACGAGGAGAATAATGGAAATCAAAGTTGGGTGTTTTCTCTCCCTTGCGCTATGCCGCCAAGTCAGTTTCCCGTTAGGAAATTGAGCAACGACATGGAAGAGGCGATAGCCCGAAAGGGAGTTGGTGGGAGAGAAACAAAGTGGTTGCCCTCGACAGCCGCTAGTGAACTGGCAGTGATGCTTCTACCATCACGAAGAGTCAGTTCTCTAAAAAGGACATCGAGGATCGGTTTTTCTTCGCCCCCAAGATAACACCGATTAGCAAAAGGGAAATTGGAACCTTTCCCTCTTGGTCCACCCCAAGTAAGTCCAAGTTCCGCCTTTTTTGGCTTCGACTCCCGAAAGCCATAAAAATGTTTCGGGATACTGTGCAGAAGTGGTAAGACTCACACTTTGATTTAGTGTGCTGAGCCGACAGCATCCAACGACATTGGACAGTTGGTAAGACAATCGGCAGCGGTTTGTTGTCAGCCAAAAACCCTGAGGGTTCGAGTGGCAACTAGGTGCCGGACCAATCAACCGGAAGACGGCTTAATGATAGAGTTCCCGAGCAATACGCTACTTGGAGAACTCAATCAAAGACCCAGGGTCGCGCCGCTCGACAGCCAGGGCTAGTGAGCAAGTCTCATGATGCAAGCGGCAATCTGCCACTGCGAGTTCCCTTCATGCGAACTTGCCGGGTTGGTTCCCTTAAGTTAGGAACCAGAGACTCTAGTTCGACTCTAGAGAGTGGCACCGGGTGGCGGAAACAAGCGGATGCGAAGACCGCCATATCGAAAAGTCCCTAATCCTAGGTAGGGGCCAGTAGATATGATCGTCTAACTAAAAAAGGACACCGCTGCTGTTTTTATTCGATAGACGGTAGATTCGTTCAGGTGATTCAGAGTGTGAGAGCACTAAGCGAGAAGCGCGATTCTGGCCCTGAATCTAACCGGAAGCGGACGAATCATCTCTCTGCCGTCGCCTTGGGCGGAAGGTCCGGTTTAACGATCCGGACACCCTCTATGGGCGTTGGTGATAAAGTAGCACATCCGCCAATTGGGGATATAGTTGAACTGGTCACAACACTGGCTTGTCACGTCAGAGGTCCGGGTTCGAGTCCCGGTATCCCCGCCTCGTTTGCGGCATAGCCTAGTGGTTCAGGCAGGTGGCTGTTAACCACCCTAGGGGAGTTCAATTCTCTCTGCCGCAGCCGCCAGTTCCTCTTTGTGGATCCGTCTGGCGAGATTCTCATGAAGCAAAGAGGAAGTTCGTTCATGGAGTTATCGAACGCTTTTCAGAGTTTTTAAAACTCGAAACTCCATATAGGATCGTAGCTCAACTGGTAGAGCACTAGACTCTTAATCTAGGGGTTGAGGGTTCGAGGCCCTCCGGTCCTACCGTGCTGCAGCCCGCCACTTTCTCACTTGACAGAAGACATTAATTTGTGTTCCAATAAGATGAAAGATGATGAAAGGTAGCAGGAATGAATAATAACGCGAATATTTTGGCCACGGTGACTGTTTGGTTGCTCACATTGGTGTTCCTATTCGTATGGGTGTATCTAGTGTCTGCATTCACAGGCACCTCGCCGGATGTTGTGGCTAGTTGGACTGCACTTGGTACTGCCTGTACAGCAATTGTGCGAAAGGTGAAGTAGTAAATGACTCCGCGAGAACAAAGAATTCTTAAGTTCTTCGCTGAAAAATGGCGAGAGTGGAATAATACGAAGAGGTATTGCGACGATCATGCGGAACTGCGGATGCAGCTTGCTAGTTGTAGCGAAGACCTCGATGAGTTTATGGTTGAAGAATTCGAGAGCGATTGGTTTGATGCAAAAGCTGGAGGCTCAAAATGAATATCAATGAAGTTCTCGATAAGATCACAAAAGAAAAGCTCCTCAATCTTCTTCAGGAAGCGTGGAAACTTGGATTCGGATTCGGTTTTTATGGATCTCACATCTCTCCCGAAGCCGACGAAGAACTCAAAGTAGAAATGAACAAAGATATTCAATCTCTTTTCAAGAACCCGAAAGAACATAAGATCGTACCCGTTGTTGCAGGGGCCGGGGTGCGGGAGGCGCTGACCGAAGCCGTCGAATGCCTATCGGCATGGTCACAACGGGCCGGTGTGATTGACCGTGACAACGAGTATCCTCTGCTCTCTTTCGGTGCATTCCTGTCGGCGCAAAAGACTGACATAGACCGCACACTAAAACACATTCACGACATCCTCGTATCAACCGAGAGTGAAACCATTAATAGACTTCATGCAAGGAAAGACGCATAAGTTCAAATAATCCGGCCTGTAATTCCGCATGACAATTTTTGCATAATAACACACATTTGTCTGCTTCTTTTTTTAATTGTATTATTGATCTATTATATCTGTTGCCAATGTTAAAAAATTTGTCTTTAGGATTTACATGATGAAAAGTAAGTGCCGATTTACATTTACTAAAACCACAAATATAACACTTATTTCCAAATAAATTCAATAACTTTTCTCTTTGTCTATTTCTTTTTCTTTGTGATATACAGCCAGAACACAAAGACGAAGACGATCCACTCCGATGCCGCCGTGTATATTTATAGTGCTTCCCGCATATTTTACATATCCTATTATCATCACAATGCCCACATAACCGTAACATTGTATCTTTTAAACCAATTTTAGATCCAGTTGGACTACATATAAAACAATACTTTCTATGATTACTAGTGTGCCGTTTCCCGTTGTTATCAATAAACCATTGATTAAATTCTTTGCCACATTTTCTACATATTGTTGTTTTCATAATAGGCCCTTATTAATCTTTTTCTTACAGTCTTTGCGCTTACATTTAATAATCTAGCTATTTTTAATATTGTTTGTCCGGATCGCACCATTTTTTGTAAATCAATGGATGACCAATTTACTCGTTCCTTATTTTTGTGAGAACATTTTGTGCATATTCTTGAATCCCATAACGGTTTTAGTTCTCCACAAATTAAGCATGGCTCCTCAATTTTTTTATTGGCATATTTTTCATTAAATCGTTGTGCATTTTCTGGAATTTTTAGCCCCTCGTAGTGAATTGCTTGATGACAATTGTGACAAACAAGGACACATTTCCTTAATTCCTTAATTAAAACATTTATACTAAAATTCCAATCTCCAATTTGATAATCTTTGTTAAATAAATGATGTGTAACCAGGGCGTTTTCGCATTTATCATATCCACAACAGACACATTTACCACCCAATGATTCGATAACAAAATTTTTAAGAGCGTGTCTTCGTCGTGGTTGTAGCGTCATACAATAATTATCACAAAAATAATCAAATTTTTATATTGACCAACCTATTTGACAAAAACATTTTTATTGTGTTATTATTTGATCATGTTTGGGGCTGTATACCCTCCGCCTTCTAAGCGGGTGAAAGGTTAATTGGACACATGCGGGTTCGACCCCCGCCAGCCCTGCCGATTGTGGAGAGAAAAATGAAAATAACTTTTAAGAGACAACCCAAAGAAACTGGATTAAGCGCTATTGCTTATCCGTGGCCAAATGTTGATCTTAAAATTCGCGGCAAGGTATTTGGCTATATTGGTGCTCCAAATTGGAACTGCGCCTCAAATTCTGCTACCAAATGGACAATTCATATTGCGGTAATCAAATTTTCTTTCGGCGGCAAAGACGAGAAATATGATGATAACAACCCAAACTGTTCATGGATGTGGGTAAATATCAAACCACAATTTGATTCTGAAGAAGATGCTCGCACATGGATCACTAAGAATTCACAACTAATTCAAGATCAATTTGGTTTGTACTTTTTTAAATGATATCTTGACAAAAACATTGTTCTGTGATTTAATGAACAAAGAAAGAAATGAAAAATGAAGATTTCGAAGAATGAAAAATTCCTTTGCTTCGGTGCAGATGGTGGACCTCACATTCGATATCTCAAGGAAGTTCATCTTGACTCACCGTATGCACCCGATCTTATTCTTGAAAACAGAGAAGATCCACAGGCAATTACGTATGCTCCTTTTGATATTACTGAGGTTGTTCCACTCAATAAAGAAGCAAGAGTTATTGTAGCAAAACTTTTGTGGAAGAAAAATGAAGTTGAGTTCAAGACATGGAGAAATTGTTTCAATTTTAAATTCCCATCTCTTAAAGGTTATTATTCGAATATCTCGAAAGTGATTGAATAACTTTTTGATTTACAATTGATTGATAAATAGAGATATGAACAAAAATGACTAGAGAAGAAAAAATTGATCAAGCGGTTAAAAAATTTCAAGATGTCGTTAAAATGGCATATGATCTTTGGATGACAGAAACCAAAGAAGCTTCAACAAGATATAACCAAGCATTAAAAGCGTCATCCGAAGAATATCAAGAAATTCTTAAAGAAGCAAAAGACGATGGTATGTTTCAAATATTCGACAATAACAAACCAGCAGATTGTCATCATCATAAAGTCCATTGTACATGGGGCAACTCGAAGTTCGACACTTTTGAGGAAGCTCAAGAATACGCACGACTTTGGCTTGGTGAAATGTGTGATCTTGTTCCAGATAAGCCAAGAGTAAAAGTTGATTATAGTGGATACGGAGATTTTATCGAGATCCGAGAGGAATAAGAGATCATGGGAATTTTTACTGATTATCATGGTCTTCGTCCGTGGGTTGTAATTTCTCTTTGCTTCGCTTGGATTCCACCGCTGTTGCTTGGCTTTATGTTGATCAATGATATTGGCGGAGCAAATGGACACCACAATTGTTATATTACGTCTGTCGAAGATGCGACAAATCTGACGTGGGATAGCACTCTTGTTTACACTAAGACTGATCCACAAGCATCTAATGAAGATGCTTTCTGCGTGACAGACAAAAAGATTCGAGAACAACTCGATGATGCAGTGAAGAATCGTAGTCGAGTTACAATTCATTATCGAAATGATCTGATCATCTGGCGGTGGGAATGCAATGGCGGCAGCTCTATCGTTGTTGGAGTCGAAGAATCGAAATGACGACTAAAGAAAAACGAACTGAACTAATGAATTCCGCTTGGAAAATTGCTGAAGACGCAAAAGATAAGCGAATTGCTTATCTGATGACAATCGTTGGAAATATCATTGAAGGGTCTTTCACGATTGAGAGTGCGGATACCGTTATTTCTCGTGCAATTAGCGACACATTGAAGGAATTTTCTATTTAATGATCACTTACAAGGAAATGTTGCTCGCTTTCGATCAAGTTGCAAGTTGTAGCAACAAAATTAATTCTCTTATTCGACAAGTAGAAGCAAATGTTCACCAAGAAAAATGGAATCAAGTCCATTATCTAATGAGCGAGATTCATACACTCACGAAGTGCATCGATGAATTTTGTGTTGACATCGAAGCAAACGTAAATACTCATATTGATCTAGAAGATGAAGATATCGATCTAAAAGGTGACGAAGAACTAAGAAGCAAATGTCTGCAAGAAGCTCGTGCAGATTGGGATGCAAATGTTTCTGGTTCTATTATAGGAAAACATAGTCCATATCAAGTAGCGGTCCATTTATATGGACAGAAAGTAGCAGATCATTTATACTTAGAAAATGAAAGAACTTTTGAGCAGAGCATTCGACCATGAATAAATCCCAATGATCACAGGGAGGAGATATTTGGGAGTCTCGGCGACAACTCTCTGTGATCTTTCCGGGTATAACTCAATTGGTAGAGTGAGCGGTTTATACCCGCTATGCTGGGGGTTCAAGTCCCTCTACCCGGACAGATTAGAGCTTGGTAGGTGCCAGCGTGATGGAATTTAACTGACTCAAAATTAGTAGAGGGCAATCCTCATGGGAGTCTCTCGTCGGCCACTACGTCATTCATTAATTTTTTTAAACCAATTCTATATTTTATACCGTCGTTGATATGTTTTTGTACACATTTTGGACATCGACAACCAGATCTATATTTGGTTTCAGAACCATGCTGCGCTCTTTTGTTATTACTGGTATAAGCACTATTACATTTTAAATGAGAAAATGCGATGTTATTTAAATCCCAAAATAATTTTGGATTATTATACCACGATTTTTTGTGATCAATGGTAAAATCTTGATAAAATTCTTGGGTTTGGAGATCTTTCGAACAACCCTTGGAATAGGAAATGAAAATCAATAACATCGACTTTGAATGTGCTTCTCTCTGCGAATGGCAAGCGAAGATCGGAGATAATAAGACGATCATTCTCTATATCTTCGACGATCAAAAATCGAGGGTTGAGATCCGTGAGAAGAATGATAAGGGATGGATTCTCATTTCTCAATCGAAACTAGAAGATTCACCCGAGATTGCAGTAAGAGAAGCCCTAAGTAAATGATATTCTATATTTTGATGACATTCAATATTCTTAATCTTGTGATTGTTTCTATTATAGGTGTTATATTTAATGAAAGTTTAACTCTTATAAATAAAATAGGAATTACTCTAGGTTTGTTGAGTGTGGTTTTGATTGAAGCTTAGAGGCACGGTGGTGGAATTGGTATACACGCTAGACTCAAAATCTAGTGAGGGAAACCTCATGCGGGTTCAAGTCCCGCCCGTGCCACTCAATCTTTCAAATGTTCTTTTGCACACAACATCGCATTTTTCTATTTAATTCGTTCTTTTCTTCTGGTTTCCAGGAATTTCAAGCCATATCTATGGCTGTTTAGATAAAAGTCAAGGGAAATCAAAGGAACTTTATCTTACATTAACCTACACGTCCTATTGACAGAAATATCGTCTTATGGTATCATTGGGCTATGAAAAAGACGGCAGATATCATGGCTTTGGAAATTCTTCTTGCTGGTGGTTCCAATATGCAAAGGGAATTAACAGCACTTGCCGATAAGTGCCACAATATCCAAAGTGGCGGATCGTGTCCCAATTGTGGTTTCCCCGGACCACATGATGACAATGGTTGTTCCGGTGTAAATTTGACCTTCCTCTGCCGCTCATGTTCATGGCAATGGGATGCAACCAATGTCTAGTTCAGGATATTCCAAAGAAGGAATGAGTGCTGCTCAAGCTGTACGACAGTATGGATATGCAGCCACAAAATACTTTGAAAATTGCCTTGCCGAACAAATGGAGGATTTTAAAGAAGATTTCAAACATCTCAGTGAAGATTCTCTTAAAGCAATTATTAAAAGTTATATTAATGAATATATAGACGAACTTAAGCACAAATGGTAGGAAGGAATAACAAGAATCATGAATTGCAAGTGCAATTGCAAGAGTTTCCGATGTGGCTCTTTGTGAAGTGCGTACAGCTTATCTTGGTTATCTTGGCCCAAAGGAAAATTGGCGTAGTTTCTATTCTTATCAGCTTGCTCTGGTAAAACATGGTAACAATTGGTAGCATTTAAAAAGGACACATGAATAAACCGACAAACATGAAAATGTCAATCTGCCATTGCGGAGCTTGTGCACGATTTGGCAAAATTCCGGAGGGCTATGTTGCATGCCCCAATTTGGATCTCAACCCGAATTGTGAAGTAGAAGAAAAGAAACTCTGCAAATGGTGCGAGGAGTTCTTCAGCAAATACCGCTGCAACAAGCCAGAAGAATGTGATTGCCCGAAGTGTCAGGGATTATGCGAATGTAAGTAAGGGAGAATTTACAATGCGCAATGCGTCTACAAAGAGAATCCCAAAGAAGGCGAAGGGAGGTGGCAAGTGACCGTGCGCGAGTTGATCCAGATTCTCAGCGACCTCGACCAAGATGCCCGTGTCGTCTACAACGGTGGGGACTACGGAGTGAACGAACTGCCTCCCAGCGGTATTCGGGCGTCCCGGATCGTCGCTAACTTCTACTTTCACGGAATGCACGCTCTCGTAGAAGATGGGTCAGACGAGCGCAACACGACGGAGCCGACCGTTAGTGCCGTCGAGGCGGCCGTGAAGAAGTACCGTGTGGAACGGTGGGACGAACTGTCCGCCGAGGTAGCACGCCTTCGCCGCGATAACAAGCGGCTGCGGGGGTGGATTCGCCGCTTGCATCGCCGCACGCAGTTGATCGGGTGGACTATTTCGTGCAGCGATTTGGATGGTGACTTCGCCGCCGCACTCGCTGGCAAACCAGCGCCGAAGGTGTCCAGATGAAATGGACAGCCTGGAAGCAGAACACTAATATAGCTCAAGCTATGATACACCCATGTCTTCCACTCCGACGAGGGACTGCAATAACTGACAAAGCAGAACAGTTAAAAAAATCAGAGAGAAATAAATAGTAGATGGAAATAATGGTCAAAAACGATCTCGAAGAAGAAACTGAAGAAGATCGAATTGTTCGTTGGAAGCCTGACGATGACGGTGGGTGTTCAAGAGATTGTCCGTGTAGAAATGATATTCTTAAAGGATCAATTGATAATGACGAGGAAATTGGATATTGTATAATTCTCAGTCGCACTCTTGCAGTCAAAGTTCCGTGTCCTGTGTTGAGATTACGGTGGGCACTTAAGATTGATGATTTATGGGAGCGATTGCAAAAAAAATGGAGAACAAAATGAACAACAAAATAAAGTCAATAAATAACAAGATATCAAAACTTCAACAAGAAACAAGAGCACTAATAAAACAAAGAGATGAAGAACTCGAAAAAGATCGTAAAAAAGAAAATTTGGAAAGAATATATCGGAAAGACATATGTGTATCGCGATAACTGTTATTCACATTCTGGAGACAAGAAAGATTACTGGAACATATATTACAAGATTATTTCGTATGATGAAGATAAAAAAACATATCAATACTTTTCTTTTCAAAAGGATTCGAATGGAGACATAACGATATTGCTTAAGAATCTTTATTCGAATAGTGATGGAGCACCAGGAGCAGGTATTTCTATTGCACAACCAGTTTCAGAGGAAGAATATGAAGAAGCAAGAGAAAAAGTGTTATGGAATTTCGTCGCGGTGGCAAGCGATTGCAGTCTTAGAGAAAAGAGATTCTGATGAACTACGACTCTCATCATATTCTAACAAGGCTCATTTGTGAACGTCTTAATTTCAGTAGTTCTGAAGTTGATATTGCTGTAAAGTATTCATCTTTTCCTGATTACGCGGGTGATATTATCTTTAATATCGGTTCATATGAAACTGACTCCGTTCTCAATCATGATGGAGGTGCCCTCGCTCATTTTTGTAGGCCAACGAGAGATATGAAGTATATGGGTTATCTCTTTAATAAAGATGGCTCAATTACGAAGTTCAAAAAACCAGAGATCATTTCGATATCTGTGCGAGCGAATAAGTGGATAGATGAATGTGTCCTTATAAGAGGTTGTGAGCAAGAACATCCAGTTCAAAAACTTCTAGATATAAATGGTTATACGAAAGACGTATTTAAGTTTACATTCCCAACATCTGCTGTTATGGCTGATTTTATTTTTAAGAATACAATGTGGACAGACAGCAATTGGATCAAAGCAGCTTCATGTTGTGCTCATCTTGGTGCTGATTCTTGTGTGAGAGATCATATTTGGGCGACATTGTTCGGTGGTCATCAAACATATGAAGGAAAAATTGATGAACTTGTGAAGAGCAGAGGAGAAGAAATCGTTGACAAGATATGGAAAAACTTGAAACTTAATATTAGAGAACCACGGAAGATCATTGAGATGCAAGCAGAAAAAACAGGTGCATTTAGCGGAAGACCATCACCAAAGTGGGCAATAGAAAATGCAGTAGAAACAATGGCAAATATCTTTTATTTTTTTATAGGGGCAAATAGTGGTAAAATATCTTTCTTTTAGAGGATAAAATGAAAAGCAATAAAAAGCAATCTCCCGAAAAAGAATGGATCAAGATTATTGAGAGCATAGTCGAAAACGCAGATTTAAAAAGTGATCTAGAAAAAATCTGTACTAAACACTTAGCAACGAATATTGAGAAACTTAAAGATGGAAACGACCTAGAGAAAAAAGTGTATCAACAGTATAAAAAGAACAAAAAACTTCCGAAAAAGCTACAAAAAGAATATCTCGTTGCAATTTTAACAGAACAAATTGTGACGGTAGAAAAAGATATGTCTTCTATTATATTGAAATATGTTATTGATCAAAGACTAATCAAAAATACTTTAAACGAAACTCTTTTAGCTTTTGCTCTCGTTGCATGCTTATTTACATTTTGTCAATCGTTTATTGATAGTTTCGGAAAAAAGCGATTTATTGAAGTTGTTATAAACGCATTCAATTGGCACTCTGATAGTTATGAAAACAGGAAGAATGATTGTGACGATTTCAATTTCAATAAACTAATTGATGTTGTTGGTGCTGAAAATTTGTCAAATGAACTAGAATATAGGCAACAGATGCGCGATGTTTCGGAAACACTCACAACCAAAAAAGAAAATTTGAATTGATGACAAAAAAACTAATATTGTGCAAAGGAATTCCGGCCTCAGCCAAGTCAACGTGGGCTCGTGAACTTATTGATAAAGAGCCAGAAAAATGGAAGCGGATCAATAAAGATGATCTCAGACTTATGCTCGATAACAATAAGTGGTCGAAGAAGAACGAGCAGTGTGTTCTGAAGATTAGAGATCTTCTCATAACACAATTTATGGAAGATGGTTACAACATCATTGTCGACGATACAAACCTCGATCCAAAACATGAAAAGAGAATGAGAGAAATTATTGAGAAGTGGAATTTTGATATTGGACTTGGGTTTGATAAGTCAATGAATATTGATCCAGATAAACCAAATGAATGTGATGGGCATGGTATCGTAAGAACTCCAGATGGAATAGATACAAATTGGGGTAGATGTAGTGGTTGTCTAAAGTGCAAAAATGAATATGAACTTGAGGTGAAGTTCTTTGATGTTTCTCTCTCTGAAGCAATAGACCGAGACAATAAGAGAACTGTTGGACATGTTGGTCAAAAAGTGATTAGAGGAATGTACAACAAATACATTGCTCCTCTCAAGAAGGTAAGGAAGCTCGAGCAAGATCCATCACTTCCACATTGTATCATTTGTGATCTCGATGGAACAATTGCTGAAAAAGGAGATCGAGACATTTATGACACGACAAAAGTTCTTCTCGATAATCCGAAAGAAGAAATAATAAACATTGTTCGCAACTATTGTCTTGGAAAAGATGTGAACTACGAACTCAGTGCAAATAACGATTTCAGTGAGCAAATATACATCGTGTTCTTTTCAGGACGCAAAGAAGCTGCTCGAATTGATACACAAACGTGGATAAGCAAATATGTTTTCACTCAAGACTTTAAGTCGAAGCTGAGAACAGAAATATCATATGATCTCTTTATGCGCAAAGATGACGATAATAGAAAAGATTCGATTGTTAAGAAAGAACTCTTTGATGAACATATAAGAGGAAAGTTCTTTGTTGAATTCGTTCTCGACGATAGAAATCAGGTTGTTGAAATGTGGCGAAATGAAATAGGTCTTGTATGTCTGCAGGTACAAGAAGGCTCATATTAGATAGTAAAAGAAGGAGATTTCTAATGTTACTTTATATTTATTTTCAATATCCAGAGTATTTATCAGCATCCCCCAATCTAAAATTATTGACAAACAAGGTTCACTGTGTTCTAATAAACATATGCAGATTTTTCTTATTGTTATGGTTTGCCTTTACGCATTCGCTTCTCTTCATTATGTTTGGAATCTTTGTAGTAACAATTATCCAAAGATAGAACATAAAGATGCATGGCAAGATCTTCTTGCTCTATTAATTTCTATTGGAATCATTGTCTGGGCCTCCATTCTCTTGTAGGTTATAAAAAAAATGTGGTGCGTCGTTCTAAAACATCTTGACCGAATTGGATATGAAGTTCTCGAAGAGCGTTTCCAACATTACGATGATGCTTTTTCTTTCGGTCAACAGAAGGAAAAAGAAACAGGAAGATCATTTGGAGTTGATGCTGCACCATATCCAGATGGACTCATCTATGACTATGACGATTGGATCGAAGACGAAGATTTGATTTGTGCCAATTGTGGCGAACGCCTCGGATCACATAATGGTGGTTGCGGAGAAATTGAATGAAGACTCGTCTGATCATTTCCATTGAACTTAATGAAGGTGAAGAGGAAGCTCTCATTCACGAAGCAAAAGGTATCTGCCAAGCTTTTTGGGAGACAAACAACGAACTCGATGCCCGCGTGACTCTCGTTCGTGATGGTGATCGTTCTGCCCTCAATATTCTTCTTCCGAAAGTTGAGGGTCGATTTGGTGAACACTACCAAAGCCGAAAGGCAACTCTCAAGGAGGTTCTGGATGCCTCGTAAAGCACACATTATTGCATTCATTCGACCAACGCTCGATACTGAGCAACACAATTCTACCATTCTGAATTTCAGCCGTATCGGAATCTTTTCTGAATCCGCAAGAACAATAACAGGATGTGACAGTATCCCATTTGAATTCCCAGTCGATTTTGAAGGAGATTCGTGGGAAGAGGCACAAAAGAAAGCTGAAGAATTTATTGCGAAATACGCACCAGCTCTCAAAAATGCATATCAACCGCACTCCATGAACGAGCATATGTTGAGACTCTACAATGGACCAGAGGGAAAACACCTTCGACCAACTGAGTTCGATAGATGCAGGAAGTGAACGAAAAGCTCCATCGTCTAATGGTTAGGACGCTGGCCCTTCAAGCCGGTAATACGGGTTCGACCCCCGTTGGAGCTACTGAGGAAAAATGACTGAAAAGAAATTTGTTGCTCATGGTGAAATAGAAAGCGATGGAACGCTAACGATCCGTGGATTAAATACTGATAAATTTGTGATTACGAAAAACGTAAAATCATTTGATGTGTGGTTTATTACCGATGGTTGGGAATCAAAAATTACAATCGATACTTCAGCAGAAGAAGAAAAAGAGAGTCCAAAAAAATGAAACTATATAAAGGAATGAACAGAAGACTCTTCAAGAAGTTGTATCGTTATCATGGTGGAATAAGTGTGAAGCGCTTTAATCAGATTGCTGCTCTAAAAGTTGGTGATGTCATTCACGATTGCGATGGTTTCAACCACCGAATTAAGAGTATTGAATTCTTTAAACAACCAATCGATCATAAGATGGCTACGTGCTCAAATACAAAAGAGAATGAATACATAGATAGGACGATTGCAGAAACAAAAGGCTATCCAAAGAAAAGCGTCACTGGAATAAAGCCAAGGCGAAGAGGACGAAGTTATATTTGTGACTTTGAAGTAATGCCAGAAGATGGTGGATGTTTTTGTAATTGCGGAGCATTTCCAGAAAAAGCACATTCGAGGGATGAAATTGAAAAATATGTTCTCTCCTGGGATTGTGAAGAAGGTTGGAAAACAATCAACCAAGGAACCCTTAATGGTTTTGGAGATCACAATAACTTCAAGAAAATGATTGAAGCTCTGAAAAATGGTGAGCATATTTGCGATGAAAATGGTATTATGTACGAACAATTTAAAATGAAAGATAACAAAAAATGACAATTAAACCAGAAATCATTAACTATCATGACTTATACCACAAATCACAAGCCCAGGTTCTGTAGAAGAATTTGCAGAATGGTTCATATTACATGCTATGTCCGAAAAATCAAATGATATTTTAGATACTTTCAAAATCAAGAATGGAAATTCTGATAAGCTTCAAATAGTTTTTACAATTAATGGCGTTCAAGTTTCTTTCATGAGTGTTGTGAAAAGAATTCACGATGAGCATGACAGAATTATAAAAAACGCAGCAAAAGAACTACTAAGAGAAAAGTTTTGTTCACTTTCAGATGCAATCAATGATCTGAAACTTGATATTGAACAAGAACTCGATCTTTAAAAGGAATAAAAATGCGACGCAGTTACAACAGTTCCTTTATTCGAAATGAACATGGTGAGATCTTTGGTGTGAATTTCGGTGCCGACTTCACTGCTGAACATGAATGGGGCATCGAAGACATTATTAGATATTTTGGTATCGATCATTCTCTTGATGGGTTTGATGGAAGAAAAAATAACAAATTTCCAAATGAAAAACCATTGAGCATTGAACTTAATGGTCATGGAGAAATGTATATTGTCGAAGAAGCCAACAAATATGGAATCATTTTCAATTATCCAAGAAAATATCTTGATAACCTACTTAAGGGCGATTTGAAATTCAATGACAGTGATTGTTATAGAACATTAGAACAAGAACCAGATCTCGTCTGCGCTTGGGATGGAAGGTCATTTGGATTCATAACAACAAATACAATCCAATATAAAAATTTTGTTAACAAACTCTTCGATTCTTTCAAGAACCTCAATGGTGTCATAATGCTAGGAGGTGGTACAACTATCTTCGATAATGCTGGACTCATTCTTCTCAATTACAATAAAATTCCAAATGGTATCAAAGAAGAGTTCAAAGAGCGTGATATCACTCATAAGGAACAACAAAAACTTTTCAGAAAGCTCGAAAATGAAAGCGGTGTATTCGAAGCTCTAAAAAAGAGTGGTAAAGAATTCTTTTATCTTAAAATCAGATCAATTGATGAAAATGGGAAACCGTCATGGTGGCTTAATCCACATGAACAACAGAAGTATGAAGCTGGTTGGTTTGAGACTCAAGATCTTCTCGATTGGGCAAACGACAAAGGGAAAGTTATAATAAAAAGACGCAGAGCCTGAACTAACTGAGGCTCCACAGCGATGAGCGATCACAATGACGAAAAACCAAGCAAGCGTTCTTCTTGCTCTTTCCGGAGGTATTGACTCTTCTGTCTCAGCGCTTCTCTTGAAACAACAAAACATTAAGGTTGTTGGAATAACATTTGATCTCTGTGGAAGTGAGACACTCCTTCAAGAAGCTAGTAGCGTCTCTTCATTTCTAAAAATCGAACATCATATAGTAGATCTCAAAAATATCTTCAGAGAAAAAATAATTGATGAAACAGTAAAATCATATAAAAATGGAGAAACTCCATCTCCGTGTTGCATCTGTAATGAAGCAATAAAGTTTTCAACACTTCAAAGATATAAAGAAATTCTTGGTTGTGATTTCGTTGCAACAGGACATTATGCGAAAATCGTTGACGGACAACTTTATGGCGGAGATGATAAAAAGAAAGATCAAGGATATTTTCTCTACTCTTTAATGAAGTTTGAAAATGAGTTCAGAAAAAGAATTCTCTTTCCTCTTGGAACATTCACAAAAGATAGAGTTCGAGAAATTGCTTTCAGAGAAAATATTCCAATAAGAAACAATAAAGAATCAACAGACACTTGTTTCAATTTGAAAAATGAACTGAGTGTAAAAAGCGAAGACACAAAAGGACAAATTATCTTCAAAGATCAAGTTGTTGGTTTTCATAACGGAATCGAAAATTTCACAATCGGACAGTCAAAAAAGCTTCCATCAATAAATGGGAAAAAGTTCTTCGTAAAAGAAATAAGAGCACAAGAAAAAGAAATAATAATTTCAAATGATAGAAGAGATATTGAAACGCGAGAACTTACATTCAAAAATAACTGCTTTATCTTCGAAGAACAAAAAGAATATGATATTTCAGTAAGATATCGCTTCGAACCAAAGGAGGGAATTATAAAAAATAATAATCAGGTTCTCTTTAATGAGAGCGTATTCGGAATAACAAGAGGACAACATGTTGTTGTGAGAGATAAGAAAAATAAAATTCTTGGAGGAGGAATAATAAAGTGACAATTATACAAACAATGATGGAATTATTCTCATAAGTTCACAATTAAGATTATTAAATACTTCTCTTATCTCCCATTGGGCATTACTATCTGTTCTAATCTTGATAATATGTCTTAATTCTCTAATGTTTGCAGTCATAACAATATCAGATGCCACGCAATTTGGAAGCACATATCTAGCATCTTCCGGTTTTGTTTTGTTGTTCAACAATAATTCATATGATTTTACTGAATTTTTGACAGATGATATGAATTGTTCTGTTAACATTCCGTTATTCAATACGTTGATAGGAGCGATAATTCTGATTTCATTTTTTTTATTGTAATTAACATATCTTTGTGATTCTTGCGAAAATGATGCTATACGATGTCTAACAAGTTGATGAGAACAAGCCCGTGATATTGTAAAAAGGCAAGAAATGGAACAATGTTCAAGTACCGATTCGTGTCCCCTCTTAATAATGTTTTTTACGAATTCATCGGCGGAATTTTCATGGATTTTGTATTCACTTTTGTAACATATTCTGCCAGCTTTTTCAATTCTTTTAGGAAAACTCTTAATTTCATTTTCCGGAGTTAATATCTGAACGGATGGCTTTATAGTTTTAATATTTATCATATGACAATTAAAATATACTTGACAAAAAATGTTTCGTATGATATTATAGAAGAATGAAAGGGAAACGCCAATGACGAACAAGAACACAGAGTCCTACAAGGTGACGCTGACTTTCCGTGACGGGCGCACGCCGATCATCCTCAAGACCACCGGATCGATCCTCGCCGCTGCGCGTTTCCGCAACGGACTGGACGGTCCCAGTATGGTCGCGCAGGGGATCTACCCGTGCGTATTCGACCGGGACGGCAACGACGTAACGACGGAGGCTGACCGTATCGCCTTCGAGCATCGGTAGGGAGGCGGGAAGATGACGAGGAACGAACCGGCGACCTCGCCGATGACAACGACGACCGTTGTCCGTCTTGCGCCGCACCGTCCGCCAACGCGGACGAGTTGACCGACCTATACCGGGGGTGGCTCAAATGCAGGGGATGCGGAATGCTCTATCGAGATCGAGCGAGGGTACACGATGGCGTGTAAGTGCGGAAAGTGGGTGAAGTTGAAGGAGTGGATTCGGCCGAAGGGTACGGAGGGTACGGACTATTTCTACCAGCGTGCTTGTACGCTGCGCGGTGGTCGGGTCAGTATCAAAGTAACGATCAGCCGAAGAACCGATGGCCGCTGGCTGTTGCTCAGTGACGGCTTCCGCGACAACGCGCACGCAGACTTCGAGACGGTGAAGGAAGCGAGCCGAGCAGGCAATGCGTGGCTCCGTCGGGAGTGTGCGGCGCAGACGGCGGGGGCGGTTGAGTAAGATGAAGGACGAGACAAATCGCCATTCAAGGTTCTGCGCGTGGTGCGCTGTGATTGCAACTGCCGTGGCATCCGTCGCTTTCGCAACCGCGTGGATCATCGACGCGCTGGAGTTTTAAATGAAAGATCGGATGTTTGTAAAAGTTCGCGAACTCCCACAATGTCTGCAGCGGGCACTCACTCTCGTTGGTTATCACAAAACTGATGTTGCAATTGAAGCTGCTGAACAGGCAAATGTGACATCCGGCGGATGTGATGGTCGCCGTGCCTATTGTTGTGTTGTGAACATGGTTACCGAAACATCCAATGTCACTTATGGAAGTTGGGGGGGTCCCAATCCATTTGAATCAAAACCAGTAGACCAAATTTATCGACCTCCCATCGAACTTCCACCAAATGTCGCGGTAATTACTGGATATGAATCTAGTGGTTATGGATACCCATGTTCCGCTACAATTCGGGTTAATCCAGTTACGTTAACCCCAATGTTGCCGCCAGTGGAAGAACTTAACAAGAATGAACTAGCCTGCTTATATTGTTATGATGCAATTAAAGCCGGGAAATATCGTTCCCAATATCTTGCTGGCCTGAAACAGGAAGTCATTGATGGCATGGTGGCTCGTGGATACCTTGAACGGAATAAAGCTGGAGCTACCAAAATTACAACCAAGGGGAAAAACGCCAGGAGGGGAATGAAATGACGAAGATTTTGTCGGCTGGAGTATGCTGGAATCATGGTGCTGCCAATTTACCCGAATTGGAAATTCTTGTAAATAAAATCCCAAACTACGAAGAAGCATTATGGGAATGTAAAGATGGTGTGTTCTACGCGGAACAGGGTGGAATCGTCCATATGTTTGCGGGAGACATGCTTGGTCTTGGATATGGGGGCCGTTCATTTGCACTGAAGATGAAAAATGGAAAGACTGTTACGCTCAAGGGACCGATGAGCGGAAGTGCACAATTGTGTAATGAGAAGGGATTTGGTCCCTGTGTCGATGTTCTTCTAACAGATAAACCAGAAACAATGAGAAAAACACCTGGAGTCTATTGCGGAACTTTTATGGCCGGTTCAGTAACATTGGCTTTTGCACGGAAAGCCGCAAGATTAGCAAAAGTACATCTTGTTGAAATGAATGACGGAGCGGAATTCGGCAATCTAAGCGGAGTGCAAGAATTGATCGTACATGGAGGATGTGGTCATTGTTGGGTTCCATCTGTTTGCAAAACGCGTATCCAGAAGGCCAAGCCGCCAGCGAAGAAGTACATGGTGCCAGTGTATAATCTCGTTGCTCTGATTGGGCAAGAGTTCGAAGGCGATGAGGATGATGAAGATCCGACGCCTCAGGAGCGCTTGGGGGTATTCAAGCGGACGTGGCAGGCGCATCGTGCAATTATTACGAAAGCAATGGAATTATCCGAAGATACGAAGTGGGGAGATGAATTGCGTGCTGCAAAAACGACAAAGAAGAAGCTTGACGTAATTGGAAGCAATTATGGATGGGATGTTTCTCGTAAGCAGGTTAATGTGGTATATCGATACAAGCATCAGATTCCGATTGCTGCCCGTTCTGAAATTTTAGATTAAGGATGAAGGTTCCGGAAAAGAATTGTAAGATGAAAACTCTTGACGGCATGGCAGTAGAATTCTGGCAAAAAATATCACAACAATTTTATTAATTCTTGTATATAAATTGCTGCAGCCTTACTGCCAACGTGATTGTCCCATTCATGTATTCCAACAAATTCTTTATTAAAAACACCAGTTTCTTTATTTATTATAAATTCATTAATGTCGAGGAATAAGGCTGATTTTTCGGTCACCGTTTTTTTTAATATTTCATTATATTTTAGTGTATTATTTGTTCTATTAATGTGGATTGCGTTGTTACCTGGAACATACCCATTAATATGCGCATCATCTATCGTCGGTATTTGTACTCCGACAACTATTTTTTTATTATTCGCTATTGGTAACAATTTAAGATATTCTTCCATCGCAGAAATTGATATGGCAATTTGTTCATCGGCCGTCCGTCCATTTGTACGTGGCAGAATAAAATCCATATCAACATTTCCAACTTGGATCATTAAGAAATCGATATTTTTAAAAGAATTGATATAATTAAGAAACAAATTACCAGCACCTGTTTTTGAATCTTTGTTTATTAATCCCTGTGCTGAAGCTGACATAATTGATCTACAATGAATTTTAATATTTGGTAATAAATTTTCGCCACCAACGGACCCGTTAATTTTACACCATATTCTTGAATGGGAGTCGCCTATAACAACAATACTTTTTGTTGATGGTTGGGATGGACAGGAAGCGCAATCTAATACCAATTCTTTTGTGGCTTCTTGCCTGTGTTTAATCATTACTTTTAATTATTAAAATCGAAAGGTCACAATCAAAATCACACTTTTTTATTCCATTAAATTAATGGCTTTCTCCATTATTTCAATTATTTCTTGCGCATCGTTAATTTTTTGTTGTTCTTCCTGTAATATTTTGTCCACATAAATCAACAAATCTTGTCCCATTCCAAGACCACGACCACATCTCATTATCAGTTGAATCATAAATTGTTCCAACATCGGCTTCGGCCAATGACTTCATTTTTCTTATTATTGCTTTATCTGTAACCCTTTTTACATTTAAATTTCTTTTTCGTATACCCGATTCATCTGCTAATTCATCCGATGTTTAAAACGTATCATCATTTTTTTGCCTTTGAACTTTAAACCATTTTTTGTTAATTCTTCTTCAACAGTTGTCAATGTTTGTTGACTTCCGGATCCTCATAGTCCGTTTCTTATTCCTTTTGTTCTAACAATGATTTTAATTCTTCAGAATTAATTATTCTCCAGAATTAATTTCCTTTATCATGCTGTCTCCTCTTTACAAATCTAAAGCATTGGTATGGTAGCTTCTTTTTAATAATTTCGCCATTAGATTAGCTATTATGTCAACCATTGCTTCGTACGCTGCGGTATCCTCTTCTATTTTTAATTCTTCTGCAATTGTTTTGCTCACCATATTTTGTTGCTCCCAATAGTCAGTAAAATTAACGTCGGAAGAAAATTCCAACCTTTTTTCAATTAATCTTGTAAAATTGGCTACGTCTTTTTTTAATTGGGCCAATTCTTCTGGTTTTAGTGGTGGCTCGGCATCTTCAGTCCAATTACGAATTGTTCTCATTATATCTTTTTTTACATCCCAGTCATATTTCTCTTTAAGTTTGTCAGCAATTTTCATTGCGGTTTTGTCATTTAATATGATATTTAATATTTCAACTTTCTCTTCTCGTACGGCAAGAGATAGCGGTATGATCTCAGTTTCTCCATGAATATATGTCATCCACCAATCTGCCGCTATCGTATCAGGCATCGTGTATGCATATTGGCGCGTGTTTTTATATATTTTTAGAAGTCCATCAATAGCTTTGTTAGCCCTGGTTGTAACTTTATTTATACGCAGATTTTTCTCTATTATTAATTTACGAAGCTCTGGCAATTTAATACGATACATTTTCATTATTGTTCATCTCCCATTCTCTTTAATTATTATTTTATTGTTTAGAAAAACGACGGTAAGAATTAATAAATGCTCGGCCAGCGGGGATATCATACCACTTGCGCATTTTCTTTTCTGCCCTAAGGTCCGCACCATTCTTGGCTTTTTTGGCAGCATTGTCAATCATACGAAGAAAATCACACATTTTGGTGAGTTCATCAGTAGTTGGCAGCTTGATGCCGGAAGAAAGAAGCTCAGCATACAATTCAGTGGGTTGGTGTTTAAAAGTTAATGTAATTTGACGGCAGGCAGAAACCAATGGACGAAGACCTTTAATTGATTTAGACATATATAAACCTCCTTGTGGCGCATAAGCTCCGCCCGCAGGCGGAATGCCCACACCAGAGAGTAAAACATAAATTCGATATTACTGTCAACAACAATGCCTTTGATGCCATTTCCTTGTTGTCAATACCCCGGAAGCCATAGATATAGCTTGTTATTTTTCTAAGGTCAAGGAAAACCAAAAGAACGGCAAACAATGTGTATTTTCTATATCATTTTTTGAGGGAGGACGGTATAAAGAAAATTTTTCAGAAAGGGCAGGTCGGTTTCGGAAAAAGAGGTATATATTGGGATTTCACAATTTTTTGGAATCGGTAATGTCATCGGTTTATCGGTATAAAGAAAATTTTTCAGAAAGGGTATTTTATATTGATCAACACAGTGCATGTAGGATAATGTAATCAAATGTGTGTAAATGTGCGTTCCTGTATGTCTTTATCCCACCTCTGAATACCTCTGAATATATATTCCTACCCTATCCTACCCTATATATTTATGTAGTTGGTATATTATCCTCCCGTGCCAACTACCGGTCAGATAATGTAGTATAATTCAAGATACAATTATGAAAATCATGCCAAATGGATTTCACTAAACATTTCGATTTTGATAATTGACACTTTGTTTCTGAATGATTATTTTATTTTATACTTGGTGATAATTTGTCATCCAAGTTGTGTGGACGGATCGTGAAGAGGTTTACTATGCGAAAGTTCAAAGGACAGAAGATGATCGTAAAACTCTCGAGGACAGAAAGAAAATGCCTCCTGGCAATTGCCAAACGGAGGGATATTTCACTTTCACGAATTTTTCACAATTACCTTGCCCGATGTGCAGCGGCACTGAAGCAGCAAGACTCTGTCATAATTTCGAGAGCAGTTCAACTCGCCCGACAACCTGCCTAA
>Ga0265297_10001697_pt1 | contig 49634 bp, 49 predicted proteins | sample Munlanlwell13791_FD_192502 | JGI IMG/M metagenome (GOLD analysis project Ga0265297, IMG submission 192502) | Leachate microbial communities from a municipal landfill in Southern Ontario, Canada - Leachate well 137-91 | ecosystem: Engineered > Solid waste > Landfill > Unclassified | place...
AGAATTCTGCGCGAAGCGGAGGAAAAAGACACGGTAAAATCAATCAAAACGGGAGGCATGGCAAAAAATATCCCGACGGAGCCACGACGAGAGATTTCAGGCTCATTATTCAATTAGAAAATGCTGCGCATCCCGGCAAGCGCCTGGAGAAGAAGCGCCGTAAACTGCCGCTCGGACTGCGGGTTCTGGGCCGTTACAAGCTCCCGGTCCCGTACTGCGTGGCTGGTCCACGGCGCGCCGGCGTCAACCAGTCCGCCGGCCCCGGCCAGCGCCTGCGCGGGATAATAGGGCACCTCCCCCTCCAACCCGCCGCCGCTTTCCGCCTGTTTCTCCTCGTCGTTGGAGAACACGGCCATCTTGTAACCGCCATAAATCCATGTCCCGCCGCCAACCGAGGAAAGCAGCGCCGCCGGCCCGTGGCAAATCAGCGCGGTCGGCTTTCCCGCTTTGTGGAAAAGCTTCAGCAGCCGCCCCATATCCTTGTCCCGCGCCAGATCTTCCATAGGCGCATGCCCGCCGGGAACGAACATGGCCTTGAATTTTTCCGCCTCCGCTTTCGTGAAAGAACCCAGCCTGCGCGGTTGTTTAAGCCCCGCGGAAGACGAGGCAAAATTTTTGGCCTGCTGATATTCCTGTTCGGAGGCGAACCATTGCGCGCTGTCGCTAGACTTGTCCATCGCGGGTTCGGCGCCTGTGGGGTTGGCGAAAACCAACTCGTAGCCTGCGGCCTCAAGCGCTTGGGCGGGTCCCGCCAGTTCCGACAAAAAATAGCCGGTTTTATGCTGCTTGCCGTCTTTGAGCGTTATATGGTCGGCCCCGGACATCACGACCAGCACTTTCCCCTTGCTGCCGTCCGCCGCCGAGGCGGCGACCGCAGCCGAACAGATAAAAACGAGCGCCGTAATTTTTTTCATACCCTCCTATTTCCCCAAATGCACGACCAGGCTCTGTGTCATGGTGAAGTCGTTGTTTTTGACGCCGGCGAAAGGCCGGTTTTCATACTCGTCCGTCAGGCTTATCCTGAACGAAAGCTTGTCCGGCCTTATGGCGAACAGGATGAACGTTTCGTTATATATCCGGTAATCCGAAAAATCGGCGGTATCGCCGAAATAGATGAAATCCCCGCCCAGTTCGGCCAGTCCGCCCAGCGGAATCCTGAAATTGATCCGCCCGTTGGCGCGCAGCATGCTCTTGTCCGAGTTGTTGTCGTAGAGCGCATATTCGTAAGCCGGGCCGAACGCCAGCAGGAACTGGCTGAAAACCGCCGGCATGAAATTATGGAAGCACACCCCCGCGCCGCCGGTGTTTCTGCGCTTGAGGTCCAGGAATTTATTCCTGCCGTAAGACGCCCAGCCGTAAATATTGAGCGACGGCTTGACGGAGTAAATATAAAGCGCGTTGGCGCGCGCTTTGTCCAGCTTGGTTTCCCTGTCGAACTCGGTATACATCGCGTCGGCGTCTATGTAGAGCGTGTTTTTCAGGTTATAGCGCAGCCCGCCGTTGACGGAATAGCTGTCCACATTGCCCCGCAGATAGCTGCTGCCCGCGATAATATCCAACGTTTGCTTTTCCGCGCTTGTCCGGTATTCGGGCGGGACTACAAGCTGGTCGTCGGCGCGCATGAACTGCGCCATGCACGGGCCCGGCAGCGCCGAAGCCAGCAATGCCGATACAAGGAACCGTCTCATTACGGATATTGTACTCGGAATAACCAACCCGCGCATGGGCCGAAAGTCCCGCTCAATAATAAATCTCTTCGTTGGAACGGGTGATGGGCGGGAAGAAATCCTCGGGCAGCATCTGGGAGAGGATTTCCAGCGCCGAAGGCGAAATCTCGGATTCCTGGCCGGCTTTTATCTGCGTCAGCCGTTTGATTTCGTCCTTGTATATTATCGCGGCTTCCTTGAAATAGCCGTACAGGTCGGCTGCTCGGTCAAAACGGCCCAGCCGCTCGCAGACTATGCCGAACATGTAATGCACCGCCGGCGCGGCGCGGATATTGAAACGCTCGTTCATCTGCTTGTACTGCTCCCAGGCGGAATCAAAATGCAGAGAGAAGGGCTCGTCGTGATGGTCCCGCATCAGGTAGAGGAACATGTAGAGGTAGTATTCCTTAAGCCATTTCTGCCGCGGCTCGTTGGTGAGGAATTCCACCACCTTCGCATGATGCCTGCCTTTTCGCACCAGCGTCTCCACCACATAAAGCCTGAACTGGGCCGGCACGGCGGAAATATCCAGCGTGTCCAGCCGGGCCGCAGCCTCCTTGGTGGCGATATAGAGGTCCCATTGCGCCTTTTCCCATTTATAAACGGGCAGATGCTCCATCACCCTTTCGGTGAAGTCATTATTATGCCTGGCGGCGTAAGCGCAGGCAAGCTTCATGTAGGCGGGAAGAGGTATATCCGGCGCCCAGACGGCGGCGCCCTTTTTGACGTCCGGGGTGAGCAGCACATTGTCTGCGGCAAGATGGGCGGCGATGAAGGCGCTGGTTTCCGCCTCGCCCCAGGAGAGGAAGGGTATCATGTTGAGTATCTGGAGGGCGTCTATGCTGGCGTCGTAGCCGCCCGCGCCGGCGAAATCCGCGGCGGCGGCGGCGAGCAGTTCGCGTTTTTTGAGATCGTCCAGCTCGCCTATGAAAGTCTTGATAAGCTCAAAGTCGCGCGAGGCGGCCACCTTGCCAAGCAGGCGCGAGGCCAGTTCGGACGCATCCTCCGGCTGGTCGGCCTTGAAGTCAAAATACGCCATCACGGCGTCGCGCGCGGGCTTGGAGGTTACCGCGCCGAAAGCGTTTTCGCGGCGCTGTTCCCTGTCGGCCACGATGCGGCGGTAGCGGCGGAACACGAAAATAATCCCCACCACCGACACCACAAGCACCATGGAAAGCACTATCATATGCGTTACGCCGGCGCGGCGGTCCTTTTCGGCTATCTGCTGCTCCAGAACCACCCGCTCCATGGCGCGACGCACATCCGGCGTGTCCAGCGATTTGCGGGCATTTTCGTATTCGGCCAGTACGGCGGGAGGCGGCGCGCCCTGAGTGGACATTTTGGACGCGCGGCCCATTGACTGCTGGTAGCTGAGTATCCTGGAAACGTAGTCTTTGGCCTCCTGCGCTATGTCGCGGCCCCGGTTTTTGGGCGGCGCCTCGGACTGCGCCAGCGTGAAAGCAGCCACGGCATCGCTTAACCGCCCGAGCTTGAGCAGGCTGAGGCCGATATAATAATTCCACCGCATTTCCTCCGACATCGCGCCGAAAGCCTTCAGCAGGTCCGCCGGCTTGCCGGCTTCGTAGTAGGCCGACGCCAGCCACTGCGAGCATTCGGCATTGCCCGGCGCCGAAGAAAGCGAAGCCGCGAAGCTGTCTATCGCGCCGGCGCCGTCACCGGCGGCCAGCAGCCTTTTGCCGTTTTCAAAGCTCTCGGCGGCCTCGCGGGCGCGCCGTTCCCGCGAGGTTACGAAATAATCCAGTTCCTGAAGATAGCGGGAATACAGTTCCGGCGCGTTTATCTTGCCGGCAGCCGCATGCGTCTGGGCGGCGGCGTTCTTGCCTATCAGGTAGTAATTGACCGCCAGGGAATAATAGGCCCAGCCGGCCTTGCGGCGGTTTTTGCTGCGCAGCACGGGAACAAGGTCCTTGACGGCGGCGGCATATTTTTCGCTGCGCATCAGAATCCAGCCGCGGCCCAGCAGCGCGTCGTCATTGCGGGGGGCGATTTCCACGGCCTTGTTGGCGTCCTCCATGGCATGGTCAAAATCCCTGGAATCGGCATACAGCGAGGCGCGCTTGGCGTAATAAGCCGACAAAGCGCCCATTCCCGCCGGCGCGCTCCAGCCGGCAATGGCGTCGGAGCAGGCCTTTATCTGCACGGCCGGCGGAGCCGGCGCAAAGCAGGGCGAATTCTGCGCCTGCGCCGCGGCGGCAAATGCCAGTATTATCCCGCAGAGTTTCATAGACTTTCAGCTTCCCGCCAGCGGCGGCAGCAGAGTGCTCTCCAGATGCTCGTAGCGGGCTATGGCCTCTCGCACGAATGCCCGCTTCTGGTTGTATGTCCCCGGGAAGAAACTGCCCTTGAAGCCGGCTATTATAAGGTTCCGCAGTTGCCGCCGGCTCAGCCTGGCAGAGGTGGCGACCAGTTCCAGCTCCTTTGAAACCGTGGTGTTGGAAACCAGCCTGTTGTCGGTGCATATGGTAACCGAGAGGCCGGTCTCTATCATCTTGTGGACGGGATGCTCCTCCACGGATTTTATGTCGGGCGTGGTCTGGAGATTGCTGGTTATGCAGGCCTCAAGTCCGATTCTCTGGTTGGCGATATAATTGACCAGATTATCCACATACCGCTGGCGGTCTTTTATGGCGGGATCCTTGATTCTGTCCGCGGCAAACAGGAAAGTGCCGTGGCCTATGCGGTTGGCATGGCATTCGGTGATGGCCTGGAAAATGGATTCGGGACCGTAAGCCTCGCCGGCATGCACCGTTTTCCGTATAAACCGCTTGTGCGCGTACTGGTACGCCTCCCAATGGTCCACCGGCGGGAAACCGGCCTCTTCCCCCGCAAGGTCAAAGCCGACCACGGGCGCGTTTTCATTCTCCACCAGCAGCGTCATCGTGCGCGCCAGTTCCAGGGAGGCGGCTGCGAAAATCTCCTTCTTGCGGGCATGCTCCAGCACGCGCAGGAAATCCGCGAAATAGGGCGACATGCCTTTTGAGAACCGCCTCATCGCGCAGGCTATGATGCCGAAATGAAAAGGCAGGTCCCCGCCGCTTTTGACCGCCTCGGAATTATTATGCGCCTTGGCGGCGGCGCCCAGGCCGCGCGCGACGGCGCGCACCGCCTCGGCGACGGGCAGTTCCATGGCGGTGTGCAGTTGCGGGGCGAAGCGGACCTCCATATAGCGCACGCCGTCGGCTATATTATCCTCCACCAGTTCGGAGGCGACGCGCTCTATGTTCTCGGCCTTCTGCATGACCGCGCAGGTGAAGGCGAAGCCTTTAAGATACTCGCCCAGGTCTTTGTAGGCCGGCTTGAACACCAGTTCCTTGAGGCCGGCCTCCTCGTACGAGGGCAGCTTCACGCCTTCGGTTTTGGCAAGCTCTATAAGCGTTGCCAGCCGCAACGAACCGTCCAGATGAAGATGCAGGTCCGTTTTCGGGATTTTTCTTACGAAATCGGCGGTGATTTTTTCGCGCACATTATCCTCCTGAAATAAACAGCCCGTGCAGCCTGCCCCACGACGCGGCAAGCGCGGCGCATACCGCGGGCGCGGCCAGCGCGCGCAGCGCCCTGTTCCAGAACGGGTAGTTTATGTCCACAACCCGCAGGAAAAAAGCGGACGCCAGTATCATCGCAAACCCCGACACCCACAGGAACGGTGGAACAAGCCTCAGCCCGTTGATACCCAGAAACACCTGGCAGCCCAGCATAAGCAGCGAAGACGCCGTAACCGCGCATGTCATAACCCCGAACGACGCCGCGCCGAATATCCGCGCCGCGCGGAAACAGCCCAAAAAAACGCAAAGCGCGCCTGCGGCCAGCAGCGAGGCCGGCAGCCCGAACACCAGCCATGTAACCGTGTCCATGTTCTCGTCCAGCTTGAACCGGGCGAGGATGACGTGCTCCTTTACCTCCTCCAGCCTGCGGCTGGCAGCGGCGACGGCGCGCTCCCGCGCGCGGACAGCCTCCCCGCGTTTTGCGGCAAGCGACTTGCCGCGCTCTTCCGACTGGATGACAAAATCCACCGCGCCGGAGGACTGGCGGTAAAACTCCTTTTCCTGCTGCGTCATGCCGGCAAAGCGGGACCGGAGCGCGGCGTCCGCCCCCCCGATTTCCGGATTCTCGTCCGCGCCGGCGGGCATATTCCGCCCGGAATAAAGCAGCAAATCCGCCGCGCCCCCCGCACCCGGCATTCTGCTGCCGGCCATGCCCGGCAGATAGGACGACAGCGCCGCCAGCGCTATCATAAGGCACATGCTGACAAAAGCTCCGCGCATATCTATGTGAGGCTCAATAACCGCCGCCGCAAACCACGCGCGACGCCGGCTGTATGAAAGCGAAAAAATGCCCCGGCTTGTCCAGCCCGGTCTTTTTTATTATCAAATCCAGCATATCGCTGGCCTTGTCCGCCGGAACAGCAAGCAGGACCACCTGCTTTTCCGCGTCTATCAGCCTGCCCAGAAAGCCGAGTTTCTGGCGCAAGCCCGTTCCTCTGGCGTAAAAATAGGTGACGCCTTCCGCGCCCAGGGCGAGGGCGGCTTCTACCACCGCAGAGCCGTGCCTGCGCTGCACCACTATGGTTATGACCGCTTTTCCATATTCGCTGGACATGGCTCGCCCTCCCTTTTGCTTGTATTTTTGTATATAAGTGGCAGCAAGGTCAATAGAGCCAGCAGCGCGGCGGCAAAGCCGTATGTCAGATACGGATTGGAATACCGTATCTCAAAGGCCGCAACACCGCGGTCCGCGCAAACCCTCGTCTGCCCCTGCGGCGCGCGGGACAGCCTTACGCCGCCGGAAGCGGAAAAATTCTCCTGAAACAGCCAGTTGGCGATATAACAGCCGCCGGAGGAATCAGCCAGCCGTGCGGATACGGCATTGCCGGAAACGCGCAATCTCCCGGCGGGGAGGCGGGTTTGCTCATTGTAAAACAGCGGCAGGGCCGAGACGTCCTCAAACACCAGCCTCTCGTCCGTGGCGGCAAACAGCTTCAGCCCGTGCCGGGCGAAAAAGCCGGCGTTTTTTGCCAGCGCGGACGGCGGCAGTATATGCCACCGCGCGCCCCACAGCCGCAGCCGGGCCAGTTTCGCCTCGTCAAGCCCGGTCTGCGTTCCGGTATAGGGCGGGTTAAACGTCTCTTCGGAATTGCGCGCCGGGACCAGCGTGTCGTAGCCGGAAAACTGGTTCAGCTCAAAAAGCTGCGCGTAATCAAACAGCAGCCCGGGAATGCCGCGCTCCGCCGCCAATGGCCAGTCCAGCGGCGCCACCCTGCCGCCGGAAAACGCGGAGGCCAGCTCCTCCCGCGCGGGAATTTCATCCGTGTGCAGCCGGAACACCGCCCTGGGGCCCCAGTGATAAAACGCCAGCATGGAAAGGGCGTGGAGCGCAGTCAATGCCCATGCCGCCGTTTTGCGCAGCCGCGCCATGGCACAGGCCGCCAGCAGGAGCAGAAAAAAATCCGCGAAAAAAAGAATTTTGAAATGCCAGCGCAGCCGGTTGAACGGCGGGACCAGAAACTCGTACCAGCCGAACCCGCCCGCCGCCCACAGCAGGCAGAAAGCCGCCATCCCCGCGAAAATCAGCGGCTTCCGGTCTTCCCTGGCGCGGCGCAGCGCGAACGGGATAAGCACAAGCGGAATATATCCCAGAAAAGACAGCTTGTCCATCGCATAACTGCCCAATCCGCCGGAAGGCTGAGGCGAGAACGGCCAAAACAGCCCCTTAAACCACTGCAAAACCCGCAGATTGAAAGTGTTGAACTCCGTAAAGCCGAGAGAATGGGCGCGCTGCGCGCTCTGGCGCATCATATCCCACTGCGGCAGGATGGCGGGCATGGCCAGCATTACTCCCGCCGCCAGCGAAGCGGCCAGCAGCGTCCAGAATTTCCAATCCTTTTTGTCCCCCGCAAAAAACGCGAATATGACCGCGACAACGCAGCCGTAAAGCGGATACTGCGGATGATTCATCAGAAACAGCGCGGCGGTTGAGACGACAATCTCAACCGCCGCCATAAAATCCCTGCGGGCGCGCAGCCGCCACACCCCATGCATCAGCCACGGAAACCAGGCCGACGCCAGCCCGACCAGCCACCACGACGCCCCTGCAAAAACAACGAACGGGCAGAAAATCCAGCTTAACGCGAAAAAAGCGGCGGGCGCGGCCCCCAGCCCCAGCGACGAGGCGAAAACAAATGCCCCCAGCCCGCCAACCAGCAGGTGAAACGCCGCCAGCACATCAATCGCCGCCCAGTAATGGCCGAAAATTTTTTCGCTCGCCCAAACGGAAGCCGCCGCCGGCGGGTACAAAATCCCGCCGCAGCCCGCCGCCGGAATGCCCAGAAACTGATGGAAATTGAACTGCGCTATTTCGCCGCGCGCCGCCGCCCGGTACGCATGAACGTGGCAGGCCAGAAACTGGTCGCGGTTATCGTCCTGAAGGAAATAATACGGCGCGCGGGTTTCCAGCGCGGCCATGAAAACGCAGACCGCAGCCAGCAGCCCCGCGGCGAACGCCGCCAGTCTGCGCGAGGCAACTTCGGCAAAAAGCATCCGCTATTCCGCCCTTAAAGCGTCAGCCGGTTTGAGGTTGGCGGCCACCCAGGCCGGATAAATGGCGAAGGCGAAAGAGGTCAGCGCCGCCGCCAGCACCGACACCAGCGGTATCCAGGGCAGCATATGCCCGTCCATTCCCATCATCGTCTTCACAGGCCCGTTCCACAGCCACCCCAGGGCGGAGCCAAGCACGCCGCCTATCAGCCCCAGCAGCATGGCCTCCACCATGAACTGAAGCATTATGTCCCGGCGGCTGGCGCCTATGGCGCGGCGTATTCCTATTTCCTTGACGCGCGCAAACACCGTCGCCAGGGTAACATTCATTATGCCTATGCCGCCGGCGATGAAAGCCAGCATCCCCAGCGATATTTTAACCAATGCGTCCTGAAAATCGGAGGCGGCGCGTTTTTTTATCTCCTCCATCTGCGGGTCTATGATGAAATAGCTTTCGTCGCCGTAGCGGATTTTAAGAAAGTTCCTCACAAGCCGCAGGGATTCGCCATAAGCCCGCTCGCCGCCGGCGTCTATGTTCAGGGTTTCCACCCTGTCTCTGATAATGCCGTAGCGGGTAAGCGTGGTTATCGGCGCCAGGACTTTGGTGTCGGATTCGCGCATGTTCAGCATCGTGTAGGGGCGCCTGGAATAGGGCAGCTCGTCCAGCACGCCTACGACGGTGAAGGTTATTGCCTCCAGCTTTACCTGCCTGCCCAGCATGTCGTTATGGGAGACAATGGTGTCAAACGCGGCGGCATAATCCCAGCGCTTCCGCGCCGCCTTGCTGGAATCGCTGGACGGCGGCTCCACCGCCTTGTTTATCAGGACGCAGACGCGCATATTGTCGTCCATGTCCCGCTGGTTGATGAAGCGGCCCCGCAGGGTGTAGATAAAATCCCGCTTTATCCAATCCGGCGTAACCCCCAGCGAGCCCACGGCCATCCGCCTGCCGCCGTATTCCAGCGCGGTGTGCCAGTCCCTGCATTCCGGCGAAATCATGTAAAAAGACGGCGCGGCGGCGCGCAGCTTCTGAACGTCCTCATAGGACATTCTGGGCGGCGGGATATATTCATCGGCGTTGGAGAAGGCGCGCGCGTTGTTTTCCGTAACCCGCATGCGCGCCAGGCCGGATATTTTCTCCTGCTGGCGCAGCCGCTCCCGCGTGTAGCAAATGGCGGAAAACGCCTCTATGAAAACCACCGCCCCCACCGCGATGGCCAGAAAGCTCAGCACCGAGCGGGTCTTGTGCAGCATTATTTCCGCCAGGCCGGTTTTCAATGCTATAACAAGCGATTTCACTGTTCCATGACTCCGTCCCTCAGTTTGATATTGCGCGCGGCCATGCCGGAGAGTTCCCTGTCATGCGTTACCATCACTATCGTTATCCCGCCCCGGTTGAGGCCTTTGAGCAGCTCCATAACCTCGCAACTGGAGCGCGAATCCAGATTTCCGGTCGGCTCGTCGGCCAGCAGCAGGCGCGGCGAATTGGCCAGGGCGCGGGCTATAGCCACGCGCTGGCGCTCCCCGCCGGAAAGCTCCAGCGGGCTCTTCCTTTCCTTGCCTTTAAGCCCCACCTCGCGCAGCAATTCGTGCGCGCGGAGCTTCATTTCCCTGCCGGGCATGCCGGCATACATCAGCGGCAGGCACACATTTTCCAGCGCGGACAGCCGGTTCAACAGATGGAAGGCCTGGAACACGAAACCGATTTTGTCGCGCCGCGCGGCGGAGCGTTCCTCGTCCGGCATTGCGGCTGCTGGCCTGCCCTCCAGCAGATATTCCCCCCCGGTAGGCTCGTCCAGCAGGCCCAGAATATTAAGCAATGTGGACTTGCCGCAGCCCGAAGGCCCGGTTACGGCGACGAATTCCCCCGCCGCGATGTCAAAAGAGACTCCGCGCAGCGCGGGCCAGCCGGTTTTGCCGCCCTCGTAAATTTTGGCGAGACGGCTGCAATGAATCACCTTAGCGTCTCCGGCGCGGCGGTAAACAGCCTGTCTCCGGGCTTGAGCGGGCCGGCTATCTCCGCCTCGGTTTCGGAGCGCAGCCCCGGGAAAACCTGTATTTTCTCCGCCTCATAGCCCTCTTTCTGCCGGTGAACATAGCAATTGAGGCCTTCCTGGAAAAGCGTCTCTATGGGAGCCTTGAGCGCGTCTTTTTTAGCCTGTATATTGGCGGTAACCACCGCGCTCATGCCCACGCGCATTTCCTTTACAGGCTTGTCTATGCTGATTACCACGCGGAACACTTTTGACGCGCCTCCCCCGCCCCAGCCGTAGCTGTTTTTTGCTTCGGCCATCGGGGCCACCAGGTCCACCCTGCCGGAAAATTTGCGGCCCGGCAGGGAGCTGAAAGTGATGTCCACCGGCATAGCGGGCTTGAGCTTGTAAATGTCTATCTCGCTGATTTTAAGATTTACCGCCAGCGTGTTCATGTCCACCACGCGGCTGACGCAGTCCGACGCGGCGTTTATGCGCTTGCCGGCGCGGGTTTCGTCGCTGCTGTCGCCGTATCTGCCGACGCAGCGGGTAAGCAGCCCCGCGCGCGGCGCAAGTATCGGCACCGGCACGTACTGATCCGAATCCATGCGCTCGCCGCCCTTGAACATCATTATTTTGTCGCCCTTCTCCACATACTCGCCCTCTTTTTTGGCGACTTCTATGATAAACCCTTTGTTGGGCGGGAAAACATCCACTGAATCGCGCGAGACAAGCTCGCCGGCTTCCTGCATATCCAGTTTGAGATCGCCTCTGGAGACGGTTCTGATAAAATCGTTTATGTCCTGCCGGACGGACATTTTTTTGTAGCGCAGATACCCGAAATACCCGCCCGCGCCGCACAGCGCGATAACCGCCGCCCACACAATGGCTTTTTTCATGGCTGCTCCCATACTTTTTCGCCCAGCAGGGCGCGGCAACCGGCCAGCGCGACAGCCAGGTCGTTTACCGCGGTAATCTGGTTGTTGCTTATGTCCAGAAGCTTGGTCTGCGCGTTGTCCAGATCCAGGAAACCGGCATTGCCCTGGGAATACTCGGACAGATAGTTATCCGTCGTCTCCTGCTGCACCTTCACCTGGAATTCCAGCAGTTTGAGCGATTTGACCTTCAAAGCGATATCCTCCTGCGAGGAAAACACTTTGGTTTTCAGCGCGCGTATGGAATTTTCCACATCCAGTTCCGCGGATTTAAGCGCGGCGCGCTGCGAGCCGATGCTGAAATAATTCTGCGCGCCCATAAACCCGAATGGAAAATTCAGCGACAGCGTCATCCCGTAATTCGGGTTTCCGTCCCAGGAGCCGCCGGGCGTGCCCAGCACCCCCAGCGCGGATTTGTTATAGGAAGCGTCAAGGCTCAGCCGCGGATACTGGGAGCGTATGCCGGACTGCGTTTCCAGCCTTGTTTTATCAAGCGAGTTTTTCTGCCCAAGCAGGCCGAAATTGCCATCCAGCGCTTTTTTCAGATCGCTTGCGGGCAGGGGCAATGCTGTCCTGGCGCTTTCGGAACTGGCCGACACTGCCTGCGCGAAATCCGGTTGGGCGTCAATCAGCTCGTTGAAGGACAGCAGCGATTTGCGCGCGGCGGATTTGGCCTGCTCAAGCGCAAGCTCGCTTTGCAGCTTGTCGCTTTCGCTTTGCGTCTGCTCGTTGCGGCTTTTGGTGCCGGTCTGGTACTGCTCGGTGGTGTCCCTGTGCTGCCGCTCGCGCGAGGAGAGGTTTTTTTCGGCAATTCCTATGCGCTTTTGCGCGGCGTAAAGCGCGTAGAACCGGTTCAGCGCGTCCAGCGCGGCATTCTGTTTTGCCGTCCACAACGCAAGCCGCGCGGCGTCATAATCCAGCTTCGCCCTTTTCAGCTTCACCAGCGGCCCGTTGGCCGAATCGTAGAGGTTCCACGCCGCGCCGAGACCGGAAACCACGTCGGTTTTATTGAAGCGGAAGGCGGTGTTCTGGTTGTCGTAGAGCGAATTGGAGAAATCAAGCGACAGCGACGGCGCCGCCGCGTCCAGCACCGCCGCGCGGTAGGCATTCTCCGCGCCGGCAAACGTCTCCTCGGCGGAACGCACCGCCGGGGAACGCGCGAACACAGCGTCTATATAGGTTTTCGCCGAATACGGCTCCGCCGCGCGGGACGGAACGGCGAAAACAAGAAGCGCCAGCCAGAACAATCGCCGCATAAATCAGAAGTTGATTCTTTCTTTTTCTATCACCAGCGGACGCTTGAGAACGCGGGTGTGTATCACGCCCACATATTCGCCGATGATGCCGATGAAAAAAAGCTGCACGGACGAAAAGAAGAAAAGCCCGATAACAACCGGCGCGGTTCCTACCGAAAACTCGCGCCAGAAAATTATCTTGTAGACGAAGTATATGACAGCCACCGCCAGGCTGCACATTGACAGGATAAACCCTATATATCCCGCCAGCCGCAGCGGCAGCCGCGAATGGCTGGTTATGCCCAGCATGGCCATATCATAGAGCGTGTAAAAATTGTTTTTAGTAACGCCCCCCTGCCGCGCGGGCTGGACGTACTCTATCAGCGCCGGCTCAAAGCCGGTTTCGGCTATAAATCCGCGGAAATAGGGATACGGATCGTCCATCTGCCGGAAAATATCCATAACCCGCCTGTCGTAGAGGCCAAAGCCGGTGAAATTCCGTATCTGCTGCTCTTCCGACAGGTAGTTTATAAGCCGGTAATAAAATTTGCGGACGGCAAACATCAGCGGGTTTTCCCTGCTGGCTTTTTTGACGGCGGCGACTATTTTATACCCCTCTTCCCATTTTTTGAGGAGTTCGGGAATCAGCTCCGGCGGGTCCTGAAAATCGCAGACAAGCCCGATTACCGCATCGCCTTTGGCCTGCCTCAACGCATGACTGGGCGAGCGTATATGCCCGAAATTGCGGGTGTTGAAAATGACCTTTACGTTTTTATCGGCGGCGGCCAGCCGGCGCAGTATGCGCGGGGTAGCGTCCGAGGAGCAGTTGTCTATGAATATATGCTCGTAACAATAGGCGGGAAGCTTTGCCATCTCCTCTTTGACGCGGAGATAGAGCTTTTCCACGTTGTCTTCCTCGTTATAGCAGCCGGTTACAACGCTTATGAGTTTCATCCCGCCCTAATGATAACTTTTTCGCCCGGAGATTGCAAAAAAACGCCCCCGCGCGCGGCGCGGGAGCGTTTTCTCCTTCCTTAGAAACTAGCTAAGCAGCTCGTCGCACTGTCCGGAGCCGCCGGGGCAAGCCGCCGACGTCGGAACAGGCTTAAGCGGCATCGTTACGCTTATCGCGTAAATCCCGTAGCGCGGGGCAACCGTTGTGCTCATCGTGTGCCGCGTCATCGTAAGGGTATACGTCGGCGCGCCGCCGCTTCCCGCCGCCAGCGCGACAGCCGCCGTGAAATACTTCAACGTGATGGAGTTGGTGCTCATGTTCGGATACGAAATGTCCAGCTTGGTGAAATCGTTGCCGTACATCCCGCCGTTGCTGAGATACCGCTCCTGCGCCGATTTGATGGAAGACGCCAGCGCCATCGCCTCGCTGACCCGCGAGCGTTCCACCACCTTGAAATACTGCGGTATCGCTATAGACGCCAGCACGCCCACTATCAGAACCACCACCAGCAGTTCTATAAGGGTAAAACCCAGCCTCGCATTCTTACGCATACTGCCTCCAGACCTGATTTTTGTGAAGAGTCCCCCGCCTGACAAAAGCGAGTGCGCCCGGCGCGGCTCGAACGCGCGGCCTCCCGCTTAAAAGGCGGATGCTCTACCACTGAGCTACGGGCGCATGCTGAATAACTCTGTCAACAGCAGGTTATTATAGCATAAACCCGAAGCCGTAGTAATCCGCCTCTTAACTGAGAAGCTCGTCGCACTGTCCGGAGCCGCCGGGACAGGTCGCCGACGTCGGAACCGGTTTCAGCGGCATTGTTACGCTTATCGCGTAAACCCCGTAGCGCGGGGCAACCGTCGTGCTCAACGTGTGCCGCGTCATCGTCAACGTGTACGAGGGCGAGCCGCCGCTTCCCGCGGCCAAGGTGACAGCCGCCGAGAAGTACTTCAACGTGATGGAGTTGGTGCTCATGTTCGGATACGAAATGTCCAGCTTGGTGAAATCGTTGCTGTACATCCCGCCGTTGCTGAGATACCGCTCCTGCGCCGATTTGATGGAAGACGCCAGCGCCATCGCCTCGCTGACCCGCGAGCGCTCCACCACCTTGAAATACTGCGGTATCGCTATAGACGCCAGCACGCCCACTATCAGAACCACCACCAGCAGTTCTATAAGGGTAAAACCCAGCCTTGCATTCTTGCGCATACTACCTCCGTGTCAGATTATTTCCGCGCTCCGGCCACGCATAAGGCCGTCCGCCAACCCGCGCAACAACACCGCGGATTACGCGTCCGCACGCCCCGGCCCGCGAAGGCAAAGAACATATTTGCCCCGCGCGTGCCGCCGAACGCCGGATAACGCTGGCAGGAAAGTCCAAATCTGTTTGCCGCACGGGCCGACGCCCCGCCAGCGACGCCATCCCGTACTAATAGTATACCATGCCCTACACCGCTATTCCATAGCGCATTTGCAACGGGTTCCAAGCGGCCTGCGCTTGCCGGATATTCACTGCCGACCTTTCCCTTATTATTGCCTCCTGCATAAACCTGAAAATTTCAGTTGGCCGCGGGATTCGGCGAAAAATCGCTTCATACTGCCTTCACAAAATCATCCTTTCGTGCCGTGGGGCACGCGCCAGCCGCATCACAGTACGACATCACTCATTTTTGGAAAAACTGTGGTGTGTTAGTAAACGACGATGAAACCGGAATCAAACCACGAAACACACGAAAAGGGAACAAAAAAAGTTTCCGGGAGTTGTTCCCGCCTTGTTCCAGAGCCTTTTCGTGTGTTTCGTTCAATAGACTTGTCCCCCAATAGGCTTTATGGCAGAAATACAGGGTTTTGGCCCGCAGCGCAGCGGTGTGAGGCGCGCACACTACCGACGGGCGTGTGCAAGCCGAACACCGCGAAGCTGCGGGCAAAAAACCGAAATTTATGCCGTAAATGCTATTGGGGGACAAGTCTAATGGTAGACGCCGTTATTTTTGGCATTTGTTTCTTTACTTGCGCGGTTGTTTCCGGCAATCGGGGCAGCAAAGAATGGCATTGTGGAAAAAATGGGTGATGCCGTGCATTCCGGCGCTTGACAATCGGGACGCGCATCTGCTATAAAGTGAATGGTGATTCACCATTCATGCGGATAAACCCGCCGCACCAGGCTGGGTCCCGCGCGGTTTTTAAGCCGCCGCGGGGCCGGCATTTTGTTGTTTTCCGCGCTTGAAACCGGGGCCTTTTAATAGTAGTATGTGCCTTGATGAAAAGCGGCCTCTTTTTTTCCGTTTTTTTCGCTGCGGTTTCGGCAGCACCGGCACGGGCGCAGGGCATTGCGCTTCCGTCGGGCGGCGGGGTGAGGAACTTTCTCTCCGCGGCGGGAAATATGGAGGTTCCGGCGCCGGCGGCGCGGGAGGCGGGTTTTGCTCCGCGCTCCGGGGACGGGGACTCCGCGTGGAGCATGTCCAGTTTTTCCAGCGCGGCGGACGGGCTGGAGATATCCTATAAATACAGGAAGGGCGGCGGCGCCAAACGGCAGCCGCCGCTGGTGTTTATAGGCGGGCTTTCGCTGCAGGAAGTCTACGAGACGGTTTTTGCCGTGGAGGGCGCGCCCGCGCGGGACGAATACTGCCTGTGGATGCGCGCCCATTCCCCCACCGGCTGGAAATACACCCGCAGCCTTTTTGACTATGACGCGCTGGACATGGCGCGCCTTATCAACATCGCCGCGCGCGAATCCGGCTCCGGCAAGGTGACGCTGGTGCTGCATTCCTACGGCACCATGCTGTTCCAGCGGATGATGCAGCTGGGATACAACGGCGACGTGGCCGCTGCCATAGGCCATCTGAGCGGAACGCGGGTTATATTGTCCAACGGCGTCACCCATAAGAACAACGTGTTTGTCCCGCAGTTATGGGAATCCTATATGATGGCTTCCAATCTGGATAAATTCGTGCTGTGGCTGGACGGCTCGGACGATTACGCGGAATACTGGAAACACGCGGCGGAAACCAATCCAGCCATCGCCATGCCCACCAATTTCAACTATGCCGTATGGCGGGTGCAGCGCCAGAATTCCATCATGGCCGCAACCAAGCAGGGCGCGGACATGTCTATCGCAGACCTTTCGGAACCATGGGATGACCCGGACATAGAGCCTGTGCGCGCCTCGCTGCTGCGCACAGTGCGCCAGAACGCCGTCAATCCCGACTGGCGCGAGGCGCTGCTGCGCCGGTCCTACAACACCTCCCACGCCAATTTTGACGGCAACGATATGGAACTTCTCAAAAACAGCGGCATACGTACCGTATGGGTGGCGACCACCAAGGACCAGCTGCTGCCCTGGGCAAGCACCAAATTCCTTATGCAGCATCTGGGAATGGACGCGCCGAAAGAAACGCCGGAGGCGGGCTCCTCCTTCAAAAACTCCGAAGGCACGGCGGAGATGCGCATTTTCGACGGCGACCATTATTTCCCCCTCAAACACCCCCGCGAATTCCTGAAACTGATATACAGCGACAAGTAGCGCGAGGGTTGCCGCGCCCGTTCCCGGCGCGGCGCCGGGCCGGTTTTGGTATAATTGTAACAGAGCATGATTCAATCCCCCTATGCGGCGCGGGCCGGCGGCGTCAGGCATTATTACGGCCCCTATGCCATGTTTTCCGGCCTGTGGAATTCGCGCCAGCTGCTGCGCCAGTTCGTCCAGCGCGATATTGATTCCCGCTACCGCGGCTCCTGGGCGGGGTTGTTCTGGTCTGTCCTCAACCCGCTTACCATGCTGGCGGTGTATACCTTCGCTTTCGGCTATCTGATGCAGTCCAACCGCGCGCTGATTACGCGCGCGGCCATGGCGCAGACCGCGTTCAACATATTCGCGGGGCTGATAGTTTTCAATTTGTTTGCGGACGCGGTCAACCGTGCACCCTCGCTTTTCACCGCCAACGCCAATTACGTCAAAAAAGTGGTTTTCCCGCTGGATATGCTCTGCTGGATGGCCGTAGGCTCCGCCTTTTTTACCGCGATGATGAGCCTTGCCGCCCTGGCCGTGTTTTATCTCGTGGCGGAAGGACCGCTGCCGGTTACATTCGCGCTGGCGCCGCTTATTCTGCTGCCGTTCGCTTTCATCGCGGCGGGCGTGGTGCTGTTTTTGTCGTCGCTGGGGGTTTATCTGCGCGATGTGAGCCAGACTGTGGGCAATTTCATATCGCTGCTCATATTTTTAAGCCCGGTTTTCTACACCGAGACGCTGCTTCCGCTGCGCATACGGCCCTATTTCCGGCTGAACCCGCTGGTTTTCCCGATAACCGAACTGCGCAAAACCGCGCTGGCCGGGCAATGGCCGGATTGGGGCGGGCTTGCGCTCTACTCGCTGGCCGCCGCGCTGATTGCGTGGGCGGGCTTTGTCTGCTTCCAGAAAATGAGAAAAGGATTTGCCGATGTCCTCTGATACAGCGATACGGGTCTCCAACATCAGCAAGTGCTATCACATCTACGCCCAGCCGCAGGACAGGCTCAAGCAGGCCGTTTATCCGAAACTGCAAAAGCTGTTCGGGCGCGAGCCGAAAAACTGCTTCGCCGAATTCTGGGCCGCGCGGGATATTTCCTTTGAGGTGAAAAAAGGCGAGGTGCTGGGTATCATCGGCAGGAACGGCTCCGGCAAATCCACCATACTGCAGATGATAGCCGGCACCATCACCCCGACGGCGGGCGAAATCTCGGTCAACGGCAGGGTGGCCGCGCTGCTGGAACTGGGCGCGGGATTTAACCCGGAGTTCACCGGGCGCGAAAACGTCTACATGAACGCCGCGCTGATGGGCCTTTCGCGCGAGGAGACCGACGCGCGTTTTGACGCCATCGCCAAATTCGCCGACATAGGCGATTTCATAGAGCGTCCGGTGAAAACCTATTCCAGCGGCATGTATGTGCGGCTGGCGTTCGCGGTGGCCGTCCACGCCGAGCCGGACATTTTCATAGTGGACGAGGCGCTCTCCGTGGGCGATATCGCCTTCCAGAACAAATGCTACCGCAAGTTCAACGAGTTCAGGGAAAAGGGCATCTCCATACTCTTTGTCACCCACGATCTGGGCACCATCATAAAATACTGCGACCATGTGATAGTGATGGAAAAAGGCCGCCAGTACGCCTGCGGCGACGCGCGCGCGATGGCCGACGTCTATAAACAGTTGCTCATGCCCAATGAAAACGCCGCGCCCGCCCCGGACTGCGCGGACCCCGCCGATGGAGCAAAAAACTGTTTTGAAAAAAACCCAGCCTTCCTGGAATACGGCGACAAGCGGGCCGAGATAACGGACTGGGGCATCTTTGACGAGCAGGGCCGCCCCGCCCAGATAATAACCGACCCGCGCCAGAAATGCGAGATTTTCATGCGCATCCGGGCGCGCGAATCAATACCCGGGCTGATAGCCGCCTTTACCATAAAAGACATCAAGGGCGCGGAGGTTACCGGCACAAACACCTGGTACCGCGGCGACGTCATAGACGTTCGCGCGGGCGAGACCGTAGAGGTGCGCTTTCGCCAGAACCTGCCGCTTCAGACCGGGGGCTACACATTGAATTTCGGCTGCACCTCGCATGTGCAGGAGGGGCTGGCGGTGCATCACCGGCTCTATGACCTGCTGCTGCTGCAAGCCTCGTCCCACGAGCAATTTGTGGGCGTTTTCAACCCCGCCAGCGAAATAGAAATCCGCCGCAACTAACCGGAATTCAAGGCCTTCTGCTTCGGCAGGTAAATCTGGAAGACCGGGTTTTTGGTTTCGCCTATGGCCGGCTCATAATTATCCCGGACATACTGTTCAACGAGCGGATGTGTATTTTTGTAGCGCATCTCATCCCGGCCATCCAAAGGATAATCTATCACAAAAACAAATGCAGGGGCGGCCTGCCGTATCCGCCCGATCTCAGCCTTTTGAACTTTTTCTGATGCTGGCGTTATCGCGTATATTTCCCAGACAGGAGATTTGAGCTCGCAGGCCGCATACATGCCCGGCCATGACGGCGTTACAACAAACGGTTTCCCGGCGGCATATTTATCCACGATTTTGCCGAACAGGGCGATATTGGCTGCGGTTGGCCCGTCGAGCAGCAGGTTGTCTTTCCCAACTGCTGCATGCACCCAGTTGCGGTCACGGAAAGCCTGCCAGCCCGGATGCATTGGAAGCATAACGAGAATACTCACCGCCAGCACGCCGGCGTGCAGGATTTGCCGGGTCTCCTCCGGACACTCGGATATAAAAGCATAGGTTCCAAGCAGCAGCGGGAAAATGCCAAGAGCCAGATGCCCCACATCTGCGCGGGAAAACGTTCCTTTGTCTATGTAGGCGGTGTATGTCGGGAAGATGCCCCACATCTGCGCGGGAAAACGCGTAATGCGCATAAGGCACCGCCATAAACGCCGCGCCAAGAAACAAAGGCGTCACCGGGGTTTTATTTATACGCGCCCGAATCGCGCGAACTATACCGAACACGCCGAATGCCGCCATGCCCATAAACAACAGCCCGATAATCGTTCCTCGGATTGACTGGTACAACGGCAATTCGCTGAAAAAAGAAATCCATGGCCACGGTACCGGCAGGGGAATGTTGGTCGTTTTGGTTTCAATAATCAGCCGCACGCTGTCCCGGAAAGCGCCGTAAAAACCGGGCGCGGCCGCCAGAACCGCCAGCATGGGGCAATACCCCGCAACCACTCCGGACAGCCACCATGCAAAATTGGCATACCATCGGACCGCTCCGCCGCCCGCGCTCAAATAGGCCAATAAACACAGACTTCCTATAGCGCCGTAAACGCCATGGTTTCTGCCGAAAAAGGCCGCCAATCCCACCACAATGCCTGTCAAAAAATACCGGGCGGCGGACGGTTGCTCTGCCAAGTATGCAAGCACGGCCACCAGCGATATGGAAATCGTCGTATCAAACAATTTGTGCCGTGGAAACATCCACAACAAAAGAACTGCCGACGCCATAATCCAAAAAACGGAATTCTTGCGCTGCGGAAGGCGCGCCAGCGCAATCATGGCAACAAACAGTCCCACGGCCTGGAAAACAGCCGCAGCCACCCGCAGGGAAACAATTCCGTTATTGCCCGACAGCCGCATAAAAGCCGCGGTCCAATAATAGCGCCCCGGGTCATAGGAGGCGAAATCCCGGATAGGAACCTCCCCTGCAGCAACCCGCTGCGCGCCGTACCAAAGGTATCCTTCGTCGGACAAGTTGACGCCGGTTCTGCCTTGCAGCACAAACAATACAGTCACCAACGCGCACGAAACCAACGCAAAAAACAGCAGTTTTGAGCGCCAGGTGTTCAAATGTGTCATGGAATACCTCCGGTTCGCTAAAATCTCCGTATTCCGCTGTGACCGGCGGTCAACGCCCGGGTTTGCCTTTTACGTCCTGCGAGCGCAGGTATATCTGGGCTTCGTTGACGTATTTGTTGGTGAAACCGTCGCCCTCGGCCTGTTTTGCCACCAGGGCGCGCCGGTAGAGAATGGAGGCGGTTTTCCTGAAAGCCCGTGCGTCCGTCCAGCCCACGCCTTTGGACGCGGGCCAGATAAGCCGGTTCACTTCCTCTATCATTTTCCCGGCGCGGTCTTTGGGAATATCGCGCGCATATAGAGAGGAGATTTCGGCGCATTGCGCCGCATTGTCGCGGCAGAAAATATACCCGCGCAGCGCGGCGCGCACGAGGCGGCGCGCCGCGTCGCGGCCCCCGGAAGAGCCCAGCACGGACTCGGAAGTAAACAAGGCGTCCTGCGGCAGGAACAGCCCGGTGTCGTGAAGTTTGACGGCGGTAACGGCGGGCTCCGTGTCGGCGCGGACAACCCAGTCATAAGTCTGCGAGGATACCGCGTCAAAACGGCCTGAGGAGAACGGCTCGTCCTCCTGTATGCGCAGTATGCCCACATTCGCGCCCGGCGAAAGCCCCGAGCCGGACAAGGCGGAGAAAACCTCGGCCTCGCTGTCGCAATAACGCAGCGCCAGCCGGCGCCCTTTAAGCTCTTTGAGCGATTTAAGGCCGGGGCGCAGCGCGATTACCGCGCCGGAACGTTGGAAAATCTGCGCCACATTCACAAGCGGCTGGCCGCCGTCCCTGGCGATTATTATTTCCGGCAGCCTGTCCACGCCGAACTGCGCCTGGCCGGAAGAGACCATTTGCTCCGGCGAAGGGCCTTCCCCGGCGTGAAACTCCACGTTTAACCCCTCCTGCCTGAACCAGCCCTTCTCCCGCGCGGCGTAAAGCCCCGCAAACCGCGGATGATGGCTGCGGCCCAGTTCCACCGTAATGACGGAAGGCCGCGGCTGGGAGACCGCCTCGTCCTCCTGCCGCTCGCCGGAACAGCCGGACAGCAATGCCGCAAGCGCGGCGGCAATGATGGTTTTTTTCATCCGACCCCCGAAAGCGCGGGAATATATGTAACCGCCAGCAGCGCGCCGACCAGCAGCAGCCAGAAACTGAGCGTCGCGGAATACAGCTTTGACAGCGGCGCGTTAAACCGCCGGCTGGAAAGGAAAAGGTTCAATCCAAGCGGCGGAGTCATGTAGCCGATTTCCAAATTCAGCAGGAAAATTATGCCCAGATGCACCGGGTCTATGCCGTACTGCGCCGCCACCGGCGCGATTACCGGCACCACTATTATGATGGCCGAGAAAATCTCCACCATATTCACCACCAGCAGGAAGCAGTTGAGTATGGCCAGGAACATCGCCTTGCTCTGCACGAAGGAATGCAGCCAGCTAAACAGCCGGGACGGAACCTCCGCGTCAATGAGATAATTGGTAAGCCCCAGCGCGGTCCCCAGCACCACGAATATCGCCCCCACCAGCATCATGCTGCGCGCGGCTATGCCGGGAATGTCGCGGAACAGGCTCAGGTCGCGGCATATAAGCGTTTCAACAACCACGGCGTAGAAGGCCATCACGGTGGCGGCCTCCGTGGCGGTGAACCAGCCGCCGTAAATTCCGCCTATCACAAGGAAGGGCAGCGGGATTTCCCACGCCGCATGGCGCGCGGCGGTTTTAAGCGCGCTCCAGGAAAACGGCTCCCTTTTTATCCCGGCGCTGCGGCCCTGCAGCAGCGCGTAAACCGTCAGAATTGCGATAAGCAGCAGGCCGGGAACCGCCCCCGCCGCGAACAGCTTGTCTATGCTGACTTTGGCCACAAGCCCGTAGAGTATTATCGGCAGGCTGGGCGGGAAAAGCAGCCCCAGGCTGCCGGTGGTGGTCAAAAGCCCCAGCGTGAATTTTTCGCTGTAGCCGTGGCTGCGCAGCATGGGGTAAAGCAGCCCGCCCAGCGCGATGATGGTAACGCCCGATGCGCCCGTAAACGCCGTAAACAGCGCGGTGGAAATCAGCGCGGCGGCGGCCAGCCCGCCCGGCAGCCAGCCAAGCAGCGCGCCGGCCAGCGCAAGCAGCCGGCGCGGCGCGCCGGATTCCGCAAGAACATAGCCCGCGAAGGTAAAAAGCGGTATGGCTATCAGCGCGGGCAGGCTTGCCAGCCGCAGCATCTCCACGATAACCGCGGACATGTTTATTTGCGCCGTGTGGAAAGCGTAAAGCGCGCCCGCGCCGATTATGGCGAAAACCGGCGCGCCCAGCAGCGCCAGCGCCACAATGGCGGCGGCTACCAGAAGCGTCATTGCGGACGCTCCCTGAAAATCCCGGCGACGGAATGCAGCAGCATCAGCCCGAAACCCAGCGGTATGGCAAGCTCCGCAGCCCAGGCAGGAACATTGACGCTGCCGGCGGCGAACGCCGTTGTGCCGGCGGAGAATTCGTCTCTTATGAAAACGCAGCTTGCCGCCAGCAGCGCGGCGCAGGCCAGCGCCGCGAAAACCGCGCCCGACAGTTCAACCGCGCGGCGCGATTTGCCCGGCAGCATTTTGTGCATTATATCCAGCGCGAAATGCTGCCCTTCGCGCGAGGCCAGCGCCGCGCCCGTAAACCCCGCCCACAAAACCATATGGCGCAGCAAAGGGTCCAGCCACAGTATGCTTTGCGAAAATACCAGCCGCAGCAGCAGTTGCAGGAAGGAGAGCGCTATCATCAGCCCCACCAGCAGCGCGACGGCGAATTTCTCGGCTTTGACAAGCCGGGATTCAATCAGGAATATCCGTCCCATCTCTTATATGTTCGCATTTTTTGCCGGGGCAATCAAAATAAGCTGTCCGCGCGGCGCTATTTATGGGATAATATGAGCATGTTAAAACGTCTGATGAAGAAGATCAAGCGCACATTTGCGCCGCAATCCGGTTTTTACGGGCTCGGAATTGCTCCCAAACTGCTGGAAACGCTGGATAAGCTGGGTTTCCACACCCCCACCCCCATACAACGGCAGGCCATACCCGTGGCCTGTTCGGGCAAGGATGTCGCGGGCATAGCCCAGACGGGAACCGGCAAGACCATAGCTTTTGCCATTCCCATGCTGCAAACACTGGCGGCAAAGCCGGGCAAAGGCCTTGTGCTGGTGCCCACGCGCGAGCTGGCATTGCAGGTCAACGCCGTGTTCCGCCAGTTCGCTCCGGCCATGGGGATGAACACCGCCGCCCTGATTGGCGGCGAGCCTATGCCCAAACAGCTGCGCGATCTGGCGCGCAAGCCCAGAGTGCTGATCGCCACCCCGGGCCGCATGCTGGACCATATCGGGCAGGGCAACACCAGCGTAGGCGATGTCTGCGTCCTGGTGCTTGACGAGGCGGACCGCATGCTGGACATGGGGTTCGCGCCGCAGATAGACCGCATTCTGCGCGCCGTTCCCAAAGAGCGGCAAAGCATGTTATTCTCCGCCACATTGCCGATGGAGGTTATGAAAATCGCCTCCAACTACATGCGCCTGCCCGTGCGCGTGGAGGTGGCCCCCTCCGGCAGCGCGGCGGAACAGGTTACCCACGAATTGTTTGTGGTCAGCAAGCCGTCCAAAAACGTTCTTATCGGCAAACTGCTGGACAAATACTCCGGCAGCGTGCTGGTTTTCGTGCGCACCCGGCATAACGCGCGCCGCGTGGCGGAGGCGCTGTTAAACATGCGCCACAGCGCGGCGGAAATCCATTCCGACCTGACGCTGCCGCGCAGGAGAGAATCGCTTGAAGGCTTCAAAACCGGCAAATACCGCATACTGGTCGCCACCGACATCGCCGCGCGCGGCATAGACGTAACCGGCATAGAGCTTGTAATCAACTACGACCTGCCGGAGGACGAGGACAGCTATGTCCACCGCATAGGCCGCACCGGGCGCGCGGGCCGCAACGGCCATGCGATATCGTTTGCCATGCCGGACCAGCGCGACGAGGTTTCCCGCATAGAGCGGCTCATCCGCGCGCCGCTGCCGGTTTCCACCCATCCGAGCGTTCCGGCGGAGAAGTTCAGCGGAGCCAGCCGCGCCCGCTGCCTGGACGTGCCGCCGGGATATGTTCCGCCCAAGTCCATGAGCGCGCCCCCCAGGCCCGGCAAAAACAGCGTAATGAGCAGTTTCTGCCGGGGCCGCCGCCACTGAGCCGTTTTCCATAAAATTGAGCGCTGCGCCGCCGCCCCGCCCGCAAGGCCGGGGCGGCGGCGCGTAATTTCGCGCGTTCCGAAAGTCATGTTTCTTTCCGGCTTTCATGGTGTATAATGCTTCTATGAAAACCGAGAATTTGGGGAAAGACAAACTGTTCCTGTTCGCTTTAAGCACCTGCATCTGGTGCAAAAAACTAAAAATGCTTCTGGACCAGTTGGGCGCGGATTACGACTTCGTGTACGTGGACCAGCTTGACGGCGAGGAAAAGCAAAAGGCCGTGGAAGCCCTTCTGAAACACAATCCCGCCAAATCGTTTCCCACCCTGGTAGCCGGGGGCAAATGCATTATCGGCTATCAGGAAGAGCGCGTGAAGGAGCTTGTCTCAAAGTGCCCCCGGAACAAGTAGACGGCAACGAGGAGCAGGCGCGCCGGCTGGCCGCAAAACTGGCGGGCGACGCCGCCGGCGGCGGCTATTACCTGAACCCTGACGCGGATTTCACACTGGACCTTGCGCGCGGACTGGCGGTCAACCAGCGGCGGTACGGCTATCCCGCCTGCCCCTGCCGCATTGCCGACGGCGTCCGCGAAAAAGACCTGGACATCATCTGCCCCTGCAATTACCGCGACCAGGACATCGCCGAATACGACGCCTGCTACTGCGGGCTTTACGTCTCCAGGGCGGCGGCGCAGGGACGCGCGCCGGTGCGCTCCATACCGGAGCGGCGCCCGGCGGAGCGCGCCGCGGCAAAGCCCGCGCCCGCCGCAGGCGGCGTCAGGGTATGGCGCTGCAAAGTGTGCGGCTACCTGTGCGCGCGGCCCGGCCCGCCGGACGTGTGCCCGGTGTGCAAGGTGCCAAAGGACCGTTTTGAGCAGTTCCATCTGACGGACAAGGAGGGGGTATGACACGCGAGTTGTTCGCTGACAGAAAAGACGCCGCCACCCGGCTGCTTCAGATAATGGCGGCAAACGGCGTGAGGCTGAAAAATCCGATAGTCGCCGCAATCCCCAGGGGCGGCGTCGCCATAGGCTATTACGTGGCCAGAAGCCTCCAGGCCCCGCTGGAGACGCTGGCCGTGAAAAAACTGTCCTCGCCCAACAACCCGGAATTCGGCTTCGGTGCGGTGGCCGGCGGCAGGACGGTGGCGCTAAACACCGCGCTTGTAGAGGAACTGAACATTTCCGCAGACGACGTAAGCCGCGCCATAGACAATGCCGGCGCGGAAGTGCTGCGCATGACCGATATTTACCGCGGCGCGGCGCCGGTTCACGACATCGCCGGGCGCGACGTGGTGGTGGCCGACGACGGCATCGCCACCAGCTACACCATGCTGGCTGCGGTGCGCTGGCTGCGGGGGCGCAATCCGGCCTCCATAACCGCGGTAGCCCCGGTGGCGCATGCCGGCGCGCTCAAGCTGGTGCGCCGCGAGGCCGATGCGGTGTTTGCCGCCGTTACCGAAGACACGGCTTCCCTGGACGTAAGCCGCCGGTACGTCAATTTCTCCCGGCTTGACGATGAGGATGTGCTGGGCTATCTGGAAAAAAGCCGCTGCAACGCGCTTCGCGAAACCGCGGCGGTATAACCGCGCCGTAAAACCATTCCCCGGCCGCCGCCGCGCTTCGCGCGGCGGCGGCCTTTTTCCGCGCGGCAAAATGCTAAACTGATGGCATGAAACTGCATTTTTCCGGCGTGGGCGGCAACGGGATGAGCGCGCTGGCCCAGATGCACGCCATGTCCGGCGACGAGATCTCCGGCTCCGACAGGCTGCTGGACAGGGGCTCCGATAAGCTGCCCATATGGGACTGCCTGTCCGCGCTGGGGGTGAAGTTCACGCCGCAGGACGGCTCCGGCATAAGGGCGGGGCTGGACGCGCTGGTGCTTTCCACCGCCATAGAAAACGACAGCCCCGAAATCGCCCGGGCCCGCGAGCTGGGGGTAAAAACCATCCACCGCGCGGAACTGCTGGCGCGGCATGTGGCGCAATTCAAGACGGCGGCGATAACCGGCACCAGCGGCAAATCCACCACCACGGCGATGGTTTTTGAAATCCTGGAGCATGCCGGCATGTCGCCCTCTCTGATAACCGGCGGGGCGGCGCTGTCGCTGCAAAAGCGCGGGCTGTGGGGAAACGTGTTCCGCGGCAAATCGGATATACTGGTCATAGAAGCCGACGAGAGCGACGGCTCCCTTGTAAGCTACCGCCCGGCCACCGCCGCCATTTTGAACCTCACCAAAGACCACAAGGAAATAGACGTGCTGGCCGGTTATTTCAGGCGGTTCATGGACAACTGCGGCAGAACAGTCGTCAATGCCGACGACCCCGCTCTGGCGGAATTTTCGGCAAAGGCGGCGGCAACCTACGGCTTTGAAAAAGGCGGAATGCGCGCACGCATGACAGGAATGGACGGTTTCTCCTCGCGTTTTGAAATAAACGGCGTGAATTTCGAGCTGAACCATCCGGGGCTGCACAACGCGGCCAATGCGCTGGCGGCCTGCGCGCTTTGCGCCCAGTCCGGCGTGCCGCTGGAGACATGCGCGTCCGCGTTGAAAAGCTTCGGCGGCGTTTCCCGCAGGTTTGAAAGCGCGGGCAGGGCGCGCGGGGTGGAGGTCATAGACGATTTCGCGCATAACCCGGCCAAAATATCGGCCGCGCTGGCGGCGGCGCAGCTGCGCGGCAGGAGGGTGCTGTCTTTTTACCAGCCGCACGGTTTTGCGCCGGTGAGACTGCTCAAACGCGAACTGATAGAGGCTTTCGCCGCCGGGGTCAGAAAAGGCGACATCGTCTGGTTTCCCGACATCTATTACGTTGGAGGCACGGCGGACAAAAGCGTCTCGTCAAAAGAACTGGCCGACGCGCTTTCCGCGCGCGGCACAGACGCCAGATACAATCCCGACAAAAATCGCATAGCCGCCGAGATAGCCGCCGCAGCAGCAGACGGCGACGTGGTCATGGTGATGGGCGCGCGCGACCCGGATTTAAGCGCCTATGCCAAAACCGTGCTTGAGACAGTAGCCTCATCAAATTCTGCCAATTCTTGAAATCCCAAGCGCGGCCAGCGGCGACAGGCACAGCAGCGCTATGACCAGCTGGCTGGCGGGCGCGTCAAAGCGCACAGACAGATACAGCCCCGCCGCCGTGCAGGCCGCCGCTATGCAGGACGATATGAGCATGGCCTTCCCCATTCTCCGCGCCAGCAGCAGCCCCGCGCAGGACGGCGCCACCAGATACGCAAACACCAGCAGCGAGCCCCCCACTTTTGAACCGACAGCCGCCACAACCCCCAGCGCATAGAAAAACGCCAGCTCCCACGCTTTTGTGCGCACCCCCAGCAGCCGGGCCAGGTCCGCGTCCGTAAACACCAGCACAATGCGCGGCAGGAACACAATCAGCGCCAGCAGCGCCGGCAGCAGCACCGCAGCCGACAACGCAAGGTCCGCAGGTTTTGCCACCAGCAGGTTGCCCCACAGCAGGTCCTTGACCTCGTCAAGCCCGAAACTGCTGTAAGAGACCAGCAGTATGCTGCCCGCCCCGGCCAGCGCGAACAGTATGCCCATGACCCCGTCCTGCGATATGCGCCTTGCGCCGGAGGCCAGCGCCAGAATGCTTACGGCCACCGCGGTCGCCGCCACGGCGGCGGACATGGTTATGGCGCCGCCCCATGCTTCGGCGAAAACCGGCATGGAGGCTTCAACATGATGCAGCAGCAGAAGCCCGAAAGCCAGCCCGCAGGCCGCCACCTCCGAAAGCGCCATGCCTACGAAGGTGACGCGCTTGGTTATCACCAGCACGCCAAGCGCGCCGCAAACCGCCGCCAGTATCATGCCGGCGGCCAGCCCCGGGGCGAAAAACTTCCACAATGCGGCCAGTTCAGACATAAGACTCCTTTATTTTCCCCAGCATTGCGCCACGGGCGACGGTTATTTCGCCATGCTCCACCAGCAGGCAGGTGTCGGCATACTTAAACACCGCGCCTATGGCGTGGCAGACAAGCAGCACGCTCATGTTTTTTTCCGAACGCAGGCGGCAGAGATGCTCCAGAATATCCAGCTCGGAGGGTTTGTCCACCTCCGAGGTCGGCTCGTCAAGGCAGATGAGGCTGTGGGAATAGCACAATGCCCTGGCGATAAGAACCTTCTGGCGCATTCCGCCGGAAAGGTCGCGGTAATTCATGTCCCAGCGGCCGTCCAGCCGCACCTCGCGCAGCGCCTGTCTGGCGGTTTCCACGTCCCCGCTGTCCGGCCTTTTGTGCCAGGCCATATGGCCGAACCGCCCCTGCAGCACAACATCGCCCACGGTCAGCGGATATATGGAATCCAGCTTCCAGCCCTGCGGCACGTAGCCGGGAGGATTCCCGCCCAGGTTGAGTTTGACCTCGCCCGCCAGCGGCGGCAGCAGGCCCAGAATGCCCTTGAGCAGCGTGCTTTTGCCCGCGCCGTTGGGCCCCACTATCGGCCAGAACACGCCGCGCGGCACCGACAGGCTGACGTTTTCCAGCACCGGTGTCCGCCCGTAGCCGAAACTGGCGTTGACGCATTGCGCCAGCGGCTGGCCGGCGGCGGCGTCCCCGATGGACGCCGCCGCCGCTACGCCCTGATTGCGGAGGCCGTTCATTTCGCGGCCCCCCCCGCCGCCCCATACCCCGCTTTTCTGAAAGCTTCCAGCACCTGGCCCACGGTGTAATCCCAGCGCTGCTCTATGCTGGCCACGGTTTTTGGGCTGCCGACGGCGGGGGAAATGTCAACCGCCACGGCTCCGGTGTTGCGGGCGAGGGTTTCCACGAATTTCTTCGCGTCCCACGGGTCATAGAGTATGACCCGGCAACCCTGCGCCTTCATTTTCTCCGTAAGGTCGGACAGATACTGGCCCGACGGCGTTACGCCGGGTTTAGGCTCTACGGTGCCGGTCTCGTCCAAACCGTAGCGCTGCGCGAAATAGCGCAGGCTGGAGTGGTAAATGACCACTTTCGCGCCTTTCCACGGAGCCATTGCATCCCGCCAGCGGGCCAACGCTTTCTCATACCCCGCCGCCCACGCGGCCTGATTGGCGGAGTAATAGGCGGCATTGGCAGGGTCAGCCTCCGCCAGCGCGTCTTTTATGTTGACGCTGACACGCAGCATCGCCTGCGGGTCGTAGTTGTAATGCGGATTGCCGGCTGGATGCACATCGCCCTCAAAGCGCGTCAGCTTCCGGTCCGGCACGTCTATGATGTCTATGCCCGGATAGGCATAGAAGTGGCGTTTGCCGCCCGGCACTATATCCCGGTTACGGGACTGCTCCACTATCGGCTGAAGCCACGCTTTGGTAAGCTCAAGGCCCGCTTCAATGAACACATCGGCCTTGCTAAGCTTCATTATGAAGCTGGGCTTCGGCTCCTGGAAATGCGGGTTCTGATACGGGGCCACGAAATTCTCCGAAGAGACTTTGTCCTTTCCTATCTGTTCCGCGAGATAGGAAAAGTCAGACAGGTCCGTATACACCTTCAGCCTGCCTCCGGCGGAGGCGGCGCCGGAGCAGACAAGCAGCGCAAACGCTGCCGCGACGATTGTTTTAAGTCTTTTCATTGCATTCTCCTCAATCAGAATTTATGCGGCGGATGGAAGCCGATTATGAAGGTGGCCTGCACCAGCAACTCGTTGGCGTGCCGCTTCATGCCGTCCTCATTGAAATCGCTGTAGCGGTATTGCAGCCGCCACCGCTGGAATTCAGACGGGGTGTAGGTGAAATAAGCCGAGCCTTCGTAGCTCATGTCGTTATAGCGCGCCGCGGTCGGGTCAAAGAGTCTCTGCCCCGACCAGTCGGCGCGCGCGCCGAAAGCCCAGCGCTTGGGGATGAACTCGTACTCGGCATACGCATAGCCGCCCTGCGGGCTTATGGGCGTGTCGTATACATTGCCGGAGCCGTCCACGAAATGCTGGGTTTCGTTCCACCAGATTTGCTCGGCCTGGGCGGTGAACTTGCGCATATCCGGCCAGACGTAGCGGAATTTGGCGTCCACGCCGCCGAATGTCGTTTTGGACCCGTTCCCGGCGTTTACGCCGCGCGCGAAGTTGCCGCCCACCAGCAGGCTGGCCTCGTCGGACAGCGGGAAAAAGTTAGCCCAGCGGGCTATATAGGCGCGCTTTTTCCAGTCGCCGTTTCCGGTGTTCTCCCATATGCCGGAGGAGGGCGGCGTCATATTCACAGCCTCGTCCGAGCCTATGCGGTCGCCGTTGGCCATGGCGACGGTAAGCTCCGAATAGAGGTCCCACGGGTTTGGCAGCAGCCACGAGCCTTCAACGCCGGTGTCGCCGTATTCCCCGCCGAAGAGACGCTCCAGCACAAGCGGCCTGTCAACCTGCGGCAGGTCATGCGTATGGTAGGTGTTGAGAATGCCGTAGGGCATGAAGAACTTGCCGGCGCGCATTTTGGTTTTCAGCGGCAGCTCAAACAGGGTGGCGTAGGCTTCCTCAACATTCAGCGCCTCGCCGTCGGAGCAGCCGACGAAATCCAGCCGCCCGAAAGCGTCCACGTACTGCGTCGCTATCAGCTCGGCCCCGCGCATTTTGAAGCGGTTGGCGTCCGGCTCGCTTTTGCGGAAGCCGGAGGTGAAGCGTCCGGTGAAATCCATCACCACCCCGATATCGGGGTTCATGGATTGCGTGCCGGCGGTTTTTGTGCCGAAATCCTGCGCCCATAAAACGCCGGGGCAGGACAGAATCAGGCAGAGAATCGGAATCTTCCTCATACACCTCCTTATGCAACTATGGAAGCGGCTTTATCGCAATGCCGCCCATGCGCGCGGAAAGCCGCGCGGGTTTACGCTGCAACCGGTGTGTAATAAGGAGGCGCTCTTCCGAAGTAAGGGAGTGTGCGGGAAAAGAAAACGGCTGCCGTTTGCGGGACAGCCTCCGCCGGCGCGGTTTGAGGTTTTTCAACATGCGGCGCGGCGTCAAGCGAGGCGGACGAGAGCGTCATGCAGACCGCGCAGCCGTCGGAACCACCCTCGCCGTCGCCGCAGCTATGCGCGAATACATGGCCTATGGCCGCCAAAGCCGCCGCGAACAAAACGGCGAAAGCAAGCCTTTTGGCAAGTCTTGTCATTACATCATCACCAGCGCGTCCGGCCTGAGCACCATAAGCAGCCCCAGCAGCAGCATCAGAATTCCGCTTACGGCCTTGAGAACCTTGGCATGGGTTTCCGTCATCCTGAAGCGGCCCAGAGTGAAGACAAAAGCGCCCACTATCGCCGCCAGCGGGATGACATAGGCGATGTTATATATGCCCATGTAGAAATATTTCGCCGCAAAGCCGGTCTGTTTTACGGACAGCACCCGCGTGAAAATGGCGGGCAGGCCGATGGTGCAGCCAAGCTCCACGAGATTCACAAATAGCGCCAGCACTATGGTGGCGGCAACAGCCACGGCAGTGTTCCTCTCGTTGATTATAAGCCGCATTCTGGCCATCAAAGTCGGCTTTGCGCTTTCCGGTATCATCAGCGAAACGCCTTGCTTGAAAAAGAACACCTCTTTGATGTTGACAAGCCCCATCGCCACGGCTATGGAACCCAGAAACGCGGTAATCCAGCGGCTGCCGCCTATGACCAGAAACAGGTTGAACCAGGCCGCCATGAACGCGAAATACACCACAGCGGAGGCCGCCACGAATATGCCCCCCACCATCAGCATTTTCCGGGGCGACTGCGTGTGGATGAGCAGGCTCATCAGCATTACCAGCACCCACATGGCGCAGGGGTTGAGCCCGTCCAGCAGCCCCAGCACGAAGCTGAACTGCGGCATGGACACCGCCGCCGGATTTATGCTGCCTATGAAGGGAACCGCTATCTCCTGCGCGGACTGTTGCGCGGTTTTGCCGGACGCCTCGTCCAGCGCGGCCAGCAGCCCCGCCTCGCTCTGCCCGCGCACGAAACCCACCAGCAGCCTGCCGCCGATAAAAAACGCCGGCACACCCGCCGGCCCGGCCTTGTGCCCGGCCAGATACCCCGCGAACAGTTCCCTGTTTTCCGCGGAGCGTTTTATCTCGTATTTAGAGACCTTCAGCCCCGGATAACGCGCGCCAAGGCCGGAGAGCCATTCCATAGCCTGATGGCAATGCGGACAATCCCAGGCGTAAAACAAAACCACTTCCGGCCCGCCCGCCGCAGGCTGAACCGGCGGCGCGGTTTTTATCTTGGCCGCAGAGGATGCAGGGGAGGGCGCGGTCCCGGAAGACGGCGCATTATGAAAACCGAAAGGGAACAATCCGAAACCCGCCCGCGCATCCGGCGAAGTCCGCGCGGAGTCCGCGCCGCAGGTGCCGGAACTGTTGGCGGAGCAGGAATCGTCCGCCGCCGCGCCGGCGGATTGAAAAACCGCCGCAAAAACGGCTATCGCAAGGACACGTATGAGTTGACCGAGCATATGTTTCAAACCGCCTGCCGCGCCATACGGAACTGCAAAACAGCCTCATCCGCAGCACCGCAAGGCGACACCATATTTTACCCATTTCCGCGCCCGCAGGCGAGTCTTGACCCTGAAAATCAGGCCTTGACTTGTGCGCGGGAAGGGGTATACTATACCAGGAGCACGGTGAAGTTGCAGTGCGGCGGTTCTTGGAACACAGTCTTCTCGGCAATGCGCGTGTGCGCATGTGCGCTGGAGAGGAGTAAGTTTTTTTATTGGAACCGCGGTCGCAAACTGTGCAGCGGGAACACACTTAAGGAGGAGTTATGAACAAACACGGAGCGACGCTGGTTGAACTGCTGGCGGCTGTGGGAGCCCTGGCAGCGATGGCGCTGACTATAGCGGCCATGTCCGGGATGGTGGCGACTTCCAACGCATCCATGGACAAGAACGCGCTTGCCCTCAGCCAGGCAAACGTGGCGCTTGAAACCGTCATAGACGGAGTTAAGAATTCCCCCGTACTGCCGGGTTCCATACCCAAGACGGTGGCACAGATACACACTTGCACAGATGGTCCCAGCCCGGGCGGCGGCTGCAATGCGGCGGAATCGGGAGACAATTGCTTCGGCTACGACCATGCGCAATGCCCCACCCATAATATCACCGTCACCAACTACACCAGAAGCCTGTGCTTCAAGGTGGCCTCCGGCGGGTCCGCTGTTCAGTACATGTCCCCGGACAAGAAAACAATGCAGTCCGTGTTCCTGAAAGACAGCACGGTGGTGCATGCTCCGGACATGGGCAAATACAGCGCCTCAAACCCCGACACCTATCAGGTGCTGGCCAGCAATGTGGGCAAGCTGTCGTTCTCCAGCGGGGCCGATGCGCGGCTGACGATGAGAATATCGCTGGCGAGCGCGTCTTCGTCCTCCTCCAGCGGCAAGAGCCTGTCGGGAGCGTCCAGGAAGGCCCTTTCCGGCTCTGACGGAAGCAGCAGCGACGGAAGCACGACTGCCGCCACGGAGCAAAGCGACCTTCAGACCTCCGTGCTGCCGGACAGCGCCAACGGCCAGACGGCACAGAATGTGGTGAACTAGGTTCCGGGCCGCGCTGTAAAGGAAGGCTCGCTCCGGCGACAGCAGCAGTGGATATTCAGGGCGGGAGCTATGCAAACGCATAGCTCCCGCCCGCGTTGTTTCCCGACACGCGCGCGCGTTCCAGGCAGCAGCAGCGACGCGCAAAGCCGCAGCCCTTCAAATGCTCCGTCATCCGGCGCACGCCGTAGAACGGGGTGTCGGTATACTGCTCGTCGAGAAGCCGCATCAGCGTAATGTCGCGCGGCTTCGGTTCCGCCGGTTTGTAATGCAGCGTCGACCAGCTTATGCCCAAAAGCCGCGCCTGCTGGCGCATGCTTAACCTGAAAACTTCAGTAGCCCGTGCTTTTGCCAATGAAAGCCGGGAATGTTTTTGTGCCTGATTTTAGTGGACACAAATACAGTTATTTCTCGGCAGGAGGCATTGCCGATAACGCCCCTAAGTATTGCCGATATTTTGCCGATAACTGGTAGGCACGGTTTCTGTTGGCGGCGTTTTTGACGGTTAGAATGGAGGCTTCCGTCCATTCCTTGAGGAGCAGCCGAGTCATACGGTCTGATAGTCCCAGCAGCTTTGACACATCACTGGCAGATATGGTCTCCGTCTGCACGAATAGGCCCAATACGGCTCTGGCACGCTTATCCAGTTTACGCAGCGGCCCAGGCTCCGCCTTGATGCCTTTTTGAGCCAAGGCCAAGGCTTCTTTGTGCACCGATTGAAACACCTGCGCTAGAGTCTTGGTAAAATACTCCAGCCAAGGAGTCAGTTCAGCATCCGCGCGGCCTTCGTAGTAGTTATGATGCGGGTGGACCGAAAGCGCATTGTAGTAGCCATTCAGGTCGCGTGCATGGTGTTCTTCCAGCGATATAAAGCCGTTTAGGCCATACCCGCCGCGATGCAGGATAAACGTGGCTAAAAGCCGCGCAGTGCGGCCATTCCCATCGTAATAGGGATGGATAGTGACAAACTGGTAATGAGCCATACCGGCGATTATTGGGGTCGGAACGCCGTCCTTTTCAGCCTTGTTTACCCACTTCACCATGTCCGTCATCAATTCGGAGACATCTTTTGATTCCGGAGGCAAATAGATGATTGCATTGCTTCCGGCTTCGCGTATGACGTTCTGCCCGTCCCGATAAGGCGTAGGCTTGGCGCGCTTGCCATACTCAACGAGCGCGTGGATTTGGCGGATTAGCTCTTCCGTGACTGGCTTACCAGCATCTGCCCATTCCTCAACTCGTAAAAGCGCGTTCCAGTAGTTGCGGACTTCTTTTACATCGCGTTCCCGGCCATGAAAAGAAACCTTGGCGTTTTGCAGGACTTCCTTAGCTTCTGCAAGCGTCAGTCGATTGCCTTCAATACGCGTGGAATAATGGGTGGAACGTAGCCTTGCCTGCTCACGGAGAGCGGTTTCAATAGCAATGGGGATGTGCATGCCGGACAACGCTGCCTTAACAAACCCTATGTCCATTAAGGCCCGCGCTATCGGATTAGTAATGGCAAAATTCGGTTTAAACATGTCTATATATCAGTCTACAATTTTCCCGCAAGCCCAGCCAGCCGACAAAATCATTGAGCGAAACACACGAAAAGGCTCTGGAACAAGGCGGGAACAACTACCGGAAACTTTTTTGTTCCCTTTTCGTTTGTTTCGTGGTTTGATGCCGTTTTCGCTGTCGTTTGCCAAATACACCACGGCTTTTCAAAAAACGGGGGATACCGTATTGATAATTATGCTGGAAAAAAAAGCGGTTTCGGTGTATAATTCTCATATATGCCCGTACTGATGGAAAACGCCAGCACGGATCGCCGGAAATACCAGAGGATAGACACGCTTTATGTGGTGCGCTGCGAACGCGCGCCTTCCGTGCAGGACAACGGCCTGGCCGCAGAATCCGTGACAAAAAATGTCAGCGCGGGCGGACTGCTGTTTGAGTCCCGCATGCCGTTTGCCATCGGCGACCGGCTGGACATGGAAATCAAGTTCCACGGCCCCGACGGCGGGGACGAGAGATGCTCCGCCTCCGGCGCGGTGGTGCGGGTGGAAAGGCTGGACGAATGGAGCTACGACATCGCCGTGTCATTTACCGAAATAGACAATATCGCGCGCTGGAAGCTGATGAAAGCCGTCTACAATGAGCAGCCATAGCGGCGAGGAAATAGAATTCAAATGGGCGGTCTCGTCCCCGAAGCAATTCGGGGATTTTTTACGCGCCGCCGCCGCGCTGGGGGCCGCGTCCGCCCCGCCCCGCCGCGTTAAAAACACGGATTATTATCTGGACACCGCAGGCCGCGCGCTTGAAAAATCCGGCGTTACCTGCCGGCTGCGCGCCTCCTCCGCGGGGTTTGAGCTTACCGAAAAATCCGCTTCAAGAATAAAAGGCGGGCTGGCCCGCCGCGCGGAGCATAATTTCCCGCTGCCCGGCGTAAAGGACGCGCGGGGCGCGCTGGAGCTGATACGCTCGGTTTACCGCCATCCGGCGGCCAGGGGCAGGACACTGGAAACGCGGTTCCGCATTGAAAACGGCAGGCGGCAGTTTGCGCTTTCGCTGCCGGGGAAATTCCGGGCGCAGGCCTGCTTTGACAATGTCATGATTTTCGCCGGGCCCAAAACCGTGGGCATGAGGGAGATAGAGCTTGAATTCAAAAACGGCAGGCTGCGGAAATTCCTGGATTTCTGCCGCGCCGTCACGGAAAAATCGGGCCTGAGCCCCGCCAGAATGTCCAAGGTCGCCACCGCCCGCGCCGCACTGAAATACCTGCATTGAGAGGATACCTATGGAAGCCGCTCTGGATAAAATCAGTTCTTACGTGTGGGGGCTGCCGCTCATAATACTGCTGTTCGGGACGCATCTGTTCCTCACTTTCCGGCTGGGATTTATTCAGAGGCATCTGCTGCGCGCCATCAGGATTTCCTTCAGCTCCAAAAAAGAGGGCGACGGGGAAATATCGCATTTCGCCTCGCTTATGACGGCGCTGGCCGCCACCATCGGCACCGGCAATATCGTGGGCGTGGCCGCCGCGGTGGCGGCGGGCGGGCCGGGAGCGGTGCTGTGGATGTGGCTGACCGGCGTCTTCGGCATGGCGACAAAATATGCCGAGGCGCTGCTGTCCGTCAAATACCGCGTCGCGGACGCACAAGGCCGCATCTCCGGCGGGCCGATGTATGTGCTGGAGCGCGGCCTCGGCTGCAAATGGCTGGGAACGGCTTTTGCCGCGTTCACCGCCGTGGCCGCGTTCGGAATCGGCAACATGGTGCAGTCCAATTCCATAGCCGGGCTGGCAAAGGAAACCTTCAACATAAACCCGGCGCTCTCCGGCGCCGTGCTGTGCGCGCTTACCGCGCTGGTCATTCTGGGGGGCATCAAATCAATAGCCGCAATCTGCGAAAAACTGGTGCCGGTCATGGCAATCGGCTATGTGGCGGGCTGCCTCTACATACTGGCGGCGAATTTCGGCGCGCTGCCGGGGACAATCGCGCTGATATTCAAAAGCGCGTTCTGCGGCCAGGCGGCGCTGGGCGGGTTTCTGGGCGCGGGCGTCAAAGAGGCCATGCGCTACGGCATCGCGCGCGGGCTTTTTTCCAACGAATCCGGGCTGGGCAGCGCGCCGATAGTGGCCGCCGCCGCGCAGACCCGCAGCCCCGTGCGGCAGGCGCTGGTATCCTCCACCGGCACGTTCTGGGACACCGTGGTCATCTGCCTGCTGACGGGGCTTGTCGTGGTCGGCTCCGGGCAGTGGCAGGCGGGGCTAAAGGGTGCGGCGCTAACCAGGGCGGCGTTCGGCTCCATACCGCATGTCGGCGCGTTCATACTCAATTTCGGCCTTTTCACTTTCGTGTATTCCACCATACTGGGTTGGGAGTATTACGGCGAGAAGGCGGTGGAATACCTCTTCGGGCCCAAAGCCGCCTTCCCCTACCGGCTGGCCTGGGTGGCGGCGGTGATGGCGGGGGCGGTGGTGTCCATGCCGGCGGTCTGGGCTTTCGCCGACATCGCCAACGGCTGCATGGCGCTGCCGAATATAATATCGCTGCTTGCGCTGGCCCCCGTCGCCGCGGCGGAGACCAAGAGCTATTTCGCCGCGCCGGACTCCGCGTCGGACTAAATTTGATAAGATTAGCATGAACGGGCCGCCAGGCTCTAAAGGAGACGCGATGAAAATACTCATTCTCGGCGTGAACGGTTTTATCGGGCACCACCTCACCAAAAAAATTCTGGACGCCACCAACTGGGAGGTCTACGGCATGGACCTGTCGGCGGACAGGCTAAAACCCATGCTGGACCACAAGCGCTTCCATTTCGCCGAGGGCGACATCTCCGTCAACCGTGAGTGGATAGAGTTTCACGTCAAGAAATGCGACGCCGTGCTGCCGCTGGTGGCGATAGCCACGCCGAAACTCTACATCAAGGACCCGCTGCGCGTTTTTGAGCTGGATTTCGAGGAAAACCTCAAAGTCGTGCGCTATTGCGTTAACCACAAAAAGCATCTGATTTTCCCCTCCACCTCCGAAATCTACGGCATGTGCCCGGACGAGGAATTTGACGAGGACAAGTCCAATCTGGTCGTCGGGCCGATACGGAACCAGCGGTGGATATACAGCGTCTCCAAGCAATTGCTGGACCGCGTCATCTGGGGCTACGGGCAGAAGGCGGGGCTGCGCTTTACCACGTTCCGTCCCTTCAACTGGATAGGCCCGGGGCTGGACAGCCTCAACGCCGCCAAGGAAGGCTCCTCCCGCGTGCTGACGCAGTTCATGTGGAATATACTGACCGGCAAGCCGCTGCATATAGTAAACGGCGGCGCGCAGCGGCGCTGCTTCACCTATATCTCCGACGGGGTGGACGGGCTTATGGCCATACTCTCCCACAAGGGGGACGACCATATCGGCGAGATATTCAATTTCGGCAACCCGGTCTCCGACATCTCCGTGCGCGAACTGGCCGAGACTCTGATGCGGCTCTACAACGCGCATCCGCTGCGCCCTAAAAACCTGCCCGCGCCGCGCATAGAGGACGTCTCCGAGGAGAATTACTACGGCAAGGATTACCAGGACATGGCGCGGCGCAAGCCGGCCATAGCCAAGGCCCGGCGGATACTGGGCTGGCAGCCGAAAGTGGGTTTTGAAGACGCCGTCTCGCTGACGCTGGATTATTACCTCAAGCTCTATCACGAAAGCCTGTCGGAAACCGAGCTGGAGGATAATGCCGAGCTGTAAAATCTCGCTGAAACTGGATATAGACACGCGCCGCGGAATGGAAGAGGGCCTGCCGCGGCTGCTTGGCCTGTTCGCGCGCAGAAAACTGCGCGCGTCTGTTTTTTTCAGCTACGGCCCGGACGAAAGCGGCAAAGCGGTAAAACGGATTTTCACAAAAAAGGGTTTTCTCAAGAAAATGTTCCGCACCAATGCGGCGAAGCTTTACGGGTTCAGGACCATGCTCTACGGCACGCTGCTGCCCGCGCCGCTTACCGCCGCCGCGCTGCCGGAACTGGTAAAAAGAACCCGCGGCGAGGGGCATGAAACCGGCGTCCATGCGTGGAGCCATGTCCGCTGGCAGGACGAGCTGGACAATCTTTCGCGGGAGGAAATCTCGCGCGAGTTAGAGCTGGCCGTCCGCGCGCACCGCGAAATAACAGGCGCGGAACCGGAAGGTTTCGCCGCGCCGGCATGGCAAATCAGCGCCGCCGCGCTGGAGGCGCTCTCCGGCTACGGCTGGAAATACATTTCAACCGCAAGGGGCAGCGCCCCCGCGCGGTTTGCCGTCAACGGCGCGCCCGCCGCCTTCCCGGAAATACCGACCACAATGCCCACTTTGGACGAAATACTGGCCTGGAACGATATGACCGAGCAATCCGCGCTGGAGCATTTGTCCGGCTGCGCCAAACCGGACGCGCTAAACGTCTACACCCTGCACGCCGAGGCCGAGGGGCTGGCCTATCTTGGTTTTTTTGAAAAACTTCTGGAGCGCTGGTCCGCCGCCGGCTGCGAATTCGCCACCCTGGCCGAAACCGCGCGCGGCATAAACCCGGGCGGCATTGCGGCCTCCCCCCCGAAACGGGGCGAACTGCCGGGCCGGGCCGGAACCGTGGCTGTCTGCTGATATGGACTGCGAAACCCTCTCCGCCAAATATAAAAGCTATATGCCGGACGGGGACGTCGGCCTGCTGGAAAAGGCGTATCTTTATTCCGAGGAGGCGCATTCGGCGCAGAAGCGCGCCTCCGGCGAAAAATATTTCATCCACTGCTACGCCGTGGCAGACATACTGCTGGATTACAAGCTGGACCTGCCCACCGTCTGCGCCGCGCTGCTCCACGACGTGCTTGAGGACACCGCGATATCGGTGGAGCAGTTCCAGAAGGAATTCGGCGAGGAAATCACCCGCCTGGTGCAGGGCGTAACCAAGATAGAGAAATTCAAATTCTCCTCAGCCGACGAGGAAACTGCCGAGAACTGGCGCAAGATGCTCATGGCTATGGCGGCGGACCTGCGCGTTATCCTGATAAAACTGGCGGACCGGCTGCACAACATGCGCACGCTGGAATACCTGCCGCGCGAGCGGCAGGAGGCCATCGCATACGAGACCATCACCCTCTACGCGCCGCTGGCGCAGCGGCTGGGAATGTTTGCGCTCAAGGCGGAACTGGAGGATTTGTCCTTCCGGGCCCAGCACCCGCAGGAATTTGACGACCTCTCCCGCCAGCTGGAAAGCACGCAGCAGCACAGGCTGCAAATCCTGGAAAGCTTCAAAGCGGAGCTGGAAAAGCATCTCGCCCAGCACGGTATCCCGCACCGCGTGCTGGCGCGCACTAAAAACGCCTATTCGCTCTACCGCAAGATGAAAACCCAGAGCCGCTCCTTTGAAGACATACAGGATTCGCTGGGCGTGCGGATAATAACCGACTCCGTGGCGGACTGCTACGCGCTGCTGGGCTTTGTGCATTCGTATTTCAAGCCGGTGGCCGGCTCTTTCACCGACTATATCGCGCTGCCCAAGATGAACCTTTACCAGAGCCTGCACACCACGGTGGTTTCCTCCACCGGAAATATCGTGGAGGTGCAGATACGCACCGAGGAGATGCACCGCACCTCCGAATACGGCATAGCCGCGCACTGGCGCTACAAGCTGGGCAAGGCGGGCCGCGACGCGCATTTTGACGAGAAAATCAACTGGCTGCGCCACTGGATAGAATGGCTGCAGGACCTGACCAGCCCCCGCGAATTTCTGGAAAGCCTGCGCACCGACATGGAATTGCAGCAGGTGTTCATATTCACCCCGAAGGGCGAGGTGAAGGCGCTGCCCAAGGGCGCGACCCCGCTGGATTTCGCGTTCATGGTGCATTCGGAAGTGGGCGAGCATTGCTTCGGCGCCAAGATAGGCGGCAAAATGGTGCCGCTGGATTACGAGCTTAAAAGCGGCGACATCTGCGATATTCTGACGCGCAAAAACAGCTCGCCCCGGCCCGACTGGCTTAAAATGGTCAGGACGGGGCGCTCGCGCTCCAAAATCAGGAAATACCTGCGCGAGCATGGTTTGGGAGAGGAGGTCTAATGAATAAAAGCGAGGCGGATTTGCTAGCGGAAGCAGCCGCGATATGCGGCAGAACCCCGGGGATGCCGCAGCCCCCGCCGCCCGGAGTTCCGCTCACCCCCCAGGCGGAAGCCGCACTGATATCCTCCAGATGCTGGAGCTGCCACTGCATCATAAGCATCTCGGACAACTACTGCCGGCACTGCGGCAAGGGCCAGGGCGACAATATCCCGTGGCGGTACAAGCACCAGGGAATAATATTCTACACGCTGATTATCGGCCCGTTCTCGCTTGTTTTCGTGTGGAAATCGCCGCTGCTGTCCAGAACCGCCAAAATAGTCTACACCGTGCTGCTCTGCGCCGCCACCTGGTTGCTGTACACTAAAATCAAGGACGCCGTTTACACGGCTATGTCGGCCTACACCGGCTCCCCGGACCTGTTCAGCGGCGGAATGTAACGCCCCTCAAAATCAAAGCCCCCATCCGCCGCTGGCGGACGGGGGCGCTGTTTTGCAGACTCAATATCAACTGGGCGGATTGCCCACCACGCAGATGCTGGTCGAGCTTTTGCCGTAGCTTTTGACTTCCGCGAAGATCTTCTTTGACGCCTCCAGCGAAACGCGCACGCAGCCGTGCGAGGCCGGGCGGCCCAGCTTGCTCTCGGACTCGGTGGCGTGAACGGCGATATTGCCGTTGAAAAACACCGAATTGGGCATGGGCGCGTTGCCGTAAAGCGATGAGCGGTGATGCGCGTCCAGGAAATCCGGCCTGTAGCATCTGCCGCTGCCGGGGGTGCGGTGGCCCTTCACGCCGGAGGATATAAGGAACCGCTCGCTAATCGTGGGCGAGACTATGGTCAGATTCTGGTCCGAGAGATTGACCAGTATCCGCACGCTGGCCCGCTGCGCCTTGTCATTGGGGATAAGCTGCCGGACAAGCGGCTCCTCATCAAGCCCGAAGGCGGCGCCGACTTCCCAGGGGTCGCGCTCGTCTATAAATCTGCCGGGGTTGGCAAACGCCTCGCGGCGCAGCCGCTCAACCGCGGAAGGCTCCAGCTTGAAACCCTCCACAGCCTCGCTCATGCCGGGCACATCCGGCGCCTGCCATTTTTCGCCGCCGGGCAGCAGCCTTGACGCAACTCCGGCTTTGCCGCCGTCAAAAATTCCCTCAACCGCCTGCGCGCGCGCCGCGGGAACCGCAACGGCGGCAATGGCCGCGCACACGACAATTTTAACGATAGTTTTCATTCATGTCCTCCCTTGTGATGTAAATTATCGCACAAGCCCGTTTTGCGCGCATGAGCCTAAAGTCCCATGCCGGTTTGGTATGGACGGGAGGGCGCGGCGTTTTATATAATAAATGGAGAGAGGTAGACTGCAATGAAATCAGGCATTCATCCGAGATATGTCATATCAACCGTAACCTGCGCTTGCGGCAACAGTTTTGTCACCCGCTCCGTGAAACCGGAGATAAAGCTGGACATTTGCGCGGCTTGCCATCCGTTCTTCACCGGCAAGCAGAAGCTGCTCGACACCGCGGGCCGCGTGGAGAAATTCCAGAAACGTTTCGCCGCCACCGAGGGCAAAACGATAGTGCGCGAGAAAAAGGCCGCCGTCGTGGTCAAGACCGGCGTTACCAAGGCGCGCAGCCTTAAAACCACACCGCACGCCAAGCCCATGGACGCTAAAGCCGCCAAGGCCGCCAAGAAATCAGAAAAGAAAGCTGCCAAACCGGACTCCGCGCCCGCGCCGGCAAAATAGACGCATTCCGCCGAACCGCCCGCTTTTCATGAAAGCGGGCGGTTCGGATTTTTTAGAGCCTGTCTAAAATCTTCATTCGTCGCGAAACCGGCGATTTCGGCCTGCGGCGAAGCGGCGCGAGGCGCGCGCACTGCTGAGAAGCCGTGCGTAAGCCGAGTGCCGCGAAGCGGCAGGCCGAAATCGCCGGTTGCAGCAGAATACGGAGAGTTTAGACAGGCTCTTATGGATACTTCCCGTTTCATAGCGGAATGCAGGGATATAGAAACCAAACTCTCCGCCGGCAATATCGCGCCGGAGGAGTTTGCCGCGCTGTCAAAGCGGCACGCCTGGCTTAAACCGCTTTCCGACAAGCTGGCCGCTCTGGCCAAACTGGAAAGCGACATTGCCGGCGCGCGCGAGATGGCCTCCGGCCCGGACCGGGAACTGGCCAAACTCGCCGCCGAGGATATAGCCCTGCTGGAAGCCGAAAAGCCGCCGCTTGAGGCGGAAATCAAGACCCTGCTCATCCCGCCGGACCCCAAAGACTCCAAAAGCGTCTATCTGGAAATCCGGCCCGGCGCTGGCGGCGACGAGGCCGCGCTATTTGCCAGCGAACTGCTGCGCGCCTATACCCGTTTCGCGCAAAACAAGGGCTGGAAGGCCGAACTGCTGGAATTCACGCCGGCGGCAACGCCGAAAGGCTGCAAATTCGCCTCGCTTTATATAAAGGGCGAGGGAGCCTATTCGCTGCTGCGCGAGGAGGGCGGCGTCCACCGCGTCCAGCGCGTGCCGGACACGGAAGCGTCGGGGCGGGTGCACACTTCCACCTGCACGGTGGCCGTCATAGCCGAGGCCGACGATGTAGACATCGTCATCAATCCCCAGGATTTGCAGCTGGACACCTGCCGCGCCGGCGGCGCGGGCGGACAGAACGTAAACAAGGTGGAGACCGCCGTCCGAATCACCCATCTCCCCACCGGCATAGTGGTGCAGTGCCGGCAGGAACGCTCGCAGGGCCAGAACCGCGAGCGCGCCATGAAAATGCTCAAGGCCAAGCTGGCCGCCATAGCCGAGGAAACCAAGCAGCGCGAACTGGCCGCCGCGCGCAAGACGCAGGTCGGCACCGGCGACCGCTCCGAGAAAATCCGCACCTACAATTTCCCGCAAAGCCGGGTAACGGACCACCGGCTGGAGCGATCGTGGCACAACATAGACGAGATAATGGAAGGCAGCTTTGAAGAGATTTTTGACGCCCTCAGAAAAGCCCGCGTTGAGGAAAGGCTCAAAGAGCTGCAATGAGCTTCTCCGCGAAGGCGCGCTCCGCCTGCGCTCCGCCGGCATAACCGAGCCGGAGCAGAATGCGCAGTGGCTTTTGTCGCTGGCGGCGGGCATTCCCCGGCTGAATCTGCTGGCATTCAGCCATAACATCCCCCCCCGGCAATCCGCGGAATTTTTCAGGCTGATAAAAAAGAAAGCCTCCGGCCTGCCGCTGGCCTATATCGCGGGGGAACAGCCCTTCATGGGCATGAGTTTCCGCATAAGCCGCCATGTCCTGATTCCCCGGCCTGAAACCGAGGGGCTTGTGCGGCTGGCCCTCAAAATCCTGCCGCCGAAGGCGGACATCCTTGAAATCGGAACCGGCAGCGGCTGCATAGCCTGCTGCCTGGCAATGGCGAGGCCGCGCGCGCAAATAACCTCCTGCGACATTTCCGCGCGCGCGCTTTCCGTGGCCGCCACCAACGCGCGCGCGCTGGGCTGCGGAGTGCAATTCATCAAAAGCGATTTGTTTACGCGCGTAAAAGGAAAATTTGACGCAATCATCTCCAACCCGCCTTATGTCAGGACCGGCGATATCAACGCCCAGCGGGAGCTGGAATACGAGCCGCGCGCGGCATTGGACGGCGGGGCGGACGGGCTGGACTGCATGCGCAAAATCGCGGCGCGCGCAGCCGGATTTATAAATCCCGGAGGGTTTTTGCTGCTTGAAATCGGCTATAATCAGTGGGAAGCCGTCCGGCGCATGCTGGCTGCGGGCGGCTTCGGGAAAATCCGCGCGTTCAGGGACGATTGCGGGATAAAACGTTTTGTCATGGCCAAAATCTGATGGATGCGTTCATAATCAACGGCGGCGCGCCGCTAAAGGGCGGGGTAAAGGCGGACGGCTCCAAAAACGCCGCGCTGCCGGCATTGCTGGCCTCCTTGCTGACCGACGGGGAATGCGCCGTCTCCGGCATGCCGCCGCTGCGCGACATCCGCACGGCCCTGCGGCTGCTGGAGGCCCTGGGCAAAAAAACGGTTTACGAAAACGGCGCGGCGCGCATACTCTGCGGCGGCAAAACCGCCACGGACGCGCCCTACGACCTGGTAAAGCAGATGCGCGCCTCCGCGCTGGCGGCGGGGCCGCTGCTGGCAAGGTTCGGGCGGGCGCGCGTTCCGCTGCCCGGCGGCTGCGCCATCGGCCTGCGCCCGCTGGACATTCACATAAAGGCTTTTGAACGGCTGGGCGCCAGCGTCCGGACACGGGACGGCTGCCTGGAACTTTCCGCCCGGAAACTGGAAGGCGCGCGCATAAAATTCCCCTTCCCCAGCGTGGGCGCCACTGAAAACGCCATGCTCTGCGCCGCGCTGACCCCCGGTCTTACCGTGCTGGAAAACCCCGCGCTGGAACCGGAGATAGACGATTTGATTTCCTGCCTCAACGGGATGGGCGCCTTCATCCGCCGCGAGAAAAACGGGGATATTTCCATAAACGGCGTCAAAAAGCTGCGCGGCGCAAACCATGCCGTCATGCCCGACAGGGTGGTTGCCGGAACCTGCCTTGTGGCCGCCGCGGCCACCGGCGGGGAAATAGACATCTCGGATTGCAGGCCGCGGGACATGCGCGCGCTGCTGGCGGCCCTGGCCAAATCCGGCGCACGGATAAAGACCGGCGCAAATTCGGTATCGCTGAAAGCCCCCAAAAGCAGGCCGCTGCCGGCGGGCATAACAACCAGGCCGCATCCCGGATTCCCCACCGATTTGCAGCCGCAGTGGATGGCCTACATGTGCCGCGCCGCCGGCTGCTGCCGGGTGCGCGAGACCATATTTGAAAACCGCTTCATGCACGCCGCCGAACTTGCGCGCATGGGCGCAGACATTCGGGTGAAGGGAAACTGCGCCGCCATAAGCGGCGCGGCGCGGCTATCGGGCGCGGAGGTGATGTCGTCTGACCTGCGGGGCGGGGCCGCGCTGGCCGTGGCCGCGCTGTCCGCCGGGGGCCGTTCCGTGGTGCAGCGGGTGTACCACATAGACAGGGGCTATTTCCGGCTGGAAAACACATTTTCCGCGCTGGGCGCGGACATAAGGCGGGTGAACTTATGAACGAGAGAATGAAACTGCTGTCCTCCATAATCAGCAAACTGCGCGCGGCGCTGCCGGAAGGCGAGGCCGCGCTGTGGCAGGCCTTCATCAAAGCGATGAGCGAGGCTTTCCGCTGCGAGGCCGCCAGCTACTTCAAGGCCGATACCGAACACCGGACGCTGACGCTGCAATACGCGCTGGGCGTCTGCGCCGGAGAGGTAACCGACATGACCATAGGCTACGAGGGCGTGGTCGGCTCCGCGGCGATAAACCTCAAGCCGATAATAGCAAACGACGTCTCCAAATCCCCCGAATTCTGCGACAAGCTAGACAAGTCCACCGGCTTTCAGACAAGGGCCGTGCTGTGCGCGCCGGTTATAAACACGGGCGAGCTGATGGGCGTTATAGAGCTTATAAACCCGCAGTCCGGCTCGTTTACCGACGCGGATATGGAACTGGCAGGATTTCTGTGCCTTTCCGTGGCAAGGGCAATTTCGGAAATGCGCAATTCGCCCTGAGAACCCGCCAGGAACTTCCGCCTCCCGCCGCGCGCGGAGCGCCCGAAATTAAAAAACCGACATTAAAAGAGGCGACATTATGGGGACTGTTTATTCCGACATAAGCCGCACTGCGGGACATACGCCGCTGGTGCGCATCAACCGCCTGACGGAAAATTCCGGCGCGACCGTGCTTGCGAAGCTGGAATCGCGCAACCCGCTTTCCAGCGTCAAGGACCGCGTGGGAGTCGCAATCATAGACGATGCGGAAAAGCGCGGCCTTATAAAAAAAGACACCGCAATAATAGAGCCCACCAGCGGCAATACCGGCGTCGCGCTGGCGTTCATTTGCGCGGCGCGCGGATACCGGCTGATACTGACAATGCCAGACACCATGAGCGCCGAAAGACGGCAGATTCTCAAAATCCTCGGCGCAGAGCTTGTGCTTACCGAAGGCGCCAAAGGGATGAAGGGCGCGGTGGAAAAAGCCGAAGATCTTAACAAAGCCATCTCCGGCAGCATCATCGCCGGGCAGTTTTCAAACCCCGCCAATCCCGAAATGCACCGCAACACCACGGCGCGTGAAATCCTGGACGATACCGGCGGCAATGTGGACTATTTCGTCGCCGGAGTGGGTACCGGCGGCACGATAACGGGGGTGGGCGAGGTTTTGAAGGCGAAAAACCCGGCGGTAAAAATAGTGGCGGTGGAACCGGCGGATTCCCCTGTGCTTTCCGGCGGCAGGCCCGGCCCGCATAAAATACAGGGCATAGGGGCGGGATTTATACCCGCGGTGCTTAACCGGAAAATAATTGACGAAATCGTAACTGTAACCGCCCCGGACGCCGGCGACACCGCGCGCCGCCTGGCCCGGAAAGAAGGCATTCTCGCCGGCATTTCCGGAGGCGCGGCCATGTGGGCGGCATTGCAAATCGCGCAAAGGGAGCAGGCCCGCGGCAAAACCATAGTAACCGTGCTGCCGGACACTGGCGAGCGTTATCTTTCCACTTGGCTGTTCGGCAATGCCGCATAGCGGCTCCGGTCATTGTAAAAAAAACTGTTTCGTGGGATAATATGCCAAACGGAGGCAATTCATGACAAAATCAATCATAATGGCGGCGCTTGCCGCTTTCGCCGCGCCCGTGTGCGCGGCGGCAGGTCCTGCCGCAGGCGTCCCGGCGGCATTGAGCATAACCCGTTCCGGCATAGCTAAAACGGAAGTGTCAATGCCCGGCGCGCCGCGCGCCGCGGCCAACCCGGAGGCCGGACTGGCCTTCGCCAGAAACGTAATCACGCTCAAGGCGGCGCATGCGCCCGCCTCCGGCAAGGCCACCGTGGTAGCCAGAATAAAGTATCCCCCGCTGCGCGACGTGCATCTGACACCATCTATTGGCTTTACCGCCGCAAAAAAAACAGAGGTATACGTTTCCGGCGCGGGAGCGTCCAACTGCGTGTCCTCCGCCCATAACTGCGACGGGGTGAACAAGTATTACGTCATATTCAACACATCCGGCAGGATATTCGGCGCCAATGCCTATCATCTGGCGACTTCCGGCAGCAAAGATATCCTGTTTCCGGGAGAGACGGAGCCCTGCACGGTCAGCATCCAGCCGGACATATTCACGCCCGCAAACAGCATCGTGGACGTAACGCAGAACGGCAGTTCGCTGTTCCGCGCCACAGCCAAGCAGGTGGGAGAGGCCGTGTCCGCCAAAGGCACGCAATTGACGCTTAGCCAAAAATACGTCCTGTTCTACGGCACCGACTTGCTGGAGGACCAGTATCTGGACGTGCATTTCGCCGGCAAGGACAAGACGTCTTTCATATTCGTCCCCGCCGCCGACGCCATGAAGAACTACTTCATGCCGGAATCCGCGGTTACCCGGGAAGGCGTCACCTTCCAGGGCTTTGAAAGCGGCTATATATTCAGGAAGACTGCGGACGGGTATCTGGAAATACTCTCCCGCTGAAATGTTCCGCACGCAAAACGCAAAGCGCGCGCCCGCACGGGCGCGCGCTTTGCGTTTTGCCAGGAAACTGCAGTTGGACAGCGGAATATTCGGCGGGCGGTTCAGCATTTTCTAATTGAATAATGAGCCTGAAATCTCTCGTCGTGGCTCCGTCGGGATATTTTTTGCCATGCCTCCCGTTTTGATTGATTTTACCGTGTCTTTTTCCTCCGCTTCGCGCAGAATTCTG
>Ga0265297_10001698_pt1 | contig 49601 bp, 46 predicted proteins | sample Munlanlwell13791_FD_192502 | JGI IMG/M metagenome (GOLD analysis project Ga0265297, IMG submission 192502) | Leachate microbial communities from a municipal landfill in Southern Ontario, Canada - Leachate well 137-91 | ecosystem: Engineered > Solid waste > Landfill > Unclassified | place...
ATTACCAATTTCAAATGGAGAAAGAAATTGCCCCTTTTTTATATTTACAATTTTTTTAGTTTTTGCGGCTGCCACAAGCAAGTCGGTCTGCCTGCAGAGAAATGCAGGTATCTGCAAAATATCTGCGACCTCGCAGGCCATTTGTACATCTAAACTTGAGTGAACATCGGTTAATATTGGCAATGAAAATTCTTTTTTTATTTTGGCAAGAATTGCAAGGCCCTTTTTTATGCCAGGTCCCCTAAATGAAGTTATAGCTGTGCGGTTTGCTTTGTCATAAGATGCTTTAAAAACAAGCTGTATTTTATTGTCTTGCGCAATTTTTGCAATCTTTTCTGCAATAGATATGGCAAATTTTTCGCTTTCAATTACACACGGGCCGGCAATAAGCACTATTTTCCCATTATTTGAAAACTCAACTGAGCTGTTGGCTATTTTAACTATTTTGTTTATCATATTTTTTTTCTTTTTCCTGGCGGATTTTAAGCGAAGCCGCCACAAAATCATTAAATAACGGATGCGGCCTTAATGGCCTTGAGAGAAACTCTGGGTGAAACTGCACACCAACAAACCACGGATGATTTGCAATTTCCACAATTTCCACAAGCTTCCGTTGTGGGTTCACGCCAGCTATTCTTAAACCTTTTTTACACATTGCAATTTTGAATTTATTGTTAAACTCATACCTGTGACGATGCCTTTCAATAATATTGTCTTTCTTATACGCTCTGCGGGCAAATGTATCTTTGATGACCTCACACTTATAGCCACCAAGACGCATTGTACCACCCATATTCTTTACATTTTCCTGATCAGCCATTATATGTATAACAGGATACTTTGTTTTTTTGTCAAACTCAGATGAGTTGGCACTTTTCCATCCAAGAACATTTCTTGCAAACTCAATTACGGCACATTGCATACCTAAGCATATTCCAAAAAACGGGATGTTGTTTTCTCGCGCAATTTGAATTGCTCTTATTTTACCTTCAATTCCCCTATCACCAAAACCACCTGGCACAAGTATGCCATCAACTGATTTTAATGACTCTTCAGCGTTTTCACTTTCTGCATCTATGTAGCGAATTTCTACATGTGTATCATTACCAACCCCACCATGCTTAAGCGCTTCCCAAATACTTTTGTAGGCGTCTTTTAACTCTGTGTACTTTCCTGCAACAGCAATGGTTGTTTTATGTTTTGGGAAACGGCACTTATAAACCATATCTTCCCATACCTTAAGTTTGCTGCTTTTTGCCTTAAGCCCAAGATATTCAAGTATTAGACCATCTAAATTTTGCGCCTGAAGCAACAGAGGAACTTCGTAAATTGAAGAGCCTACATCGCGTTCGTCAAAAACCGCACGGGTTTCAACATTGCAAAAAAGAGATATTTTATTTTTTAAATCATTGGTGAGCGCTTTTTCCATTCTGCAGATAAGTATTGAGGGTTCAATGCCTATTTCACGCAGTTTCATAACGCTGTGCTGTGTGGGTTTTGTTTTCATTTCCTCTGCGGCGCGTATATATGGAACAAGTGTTACATGCACATAAAGCACATTTTCACGCCCGCAGTCTAAACGAAGCTGCCTAATGGACTCTAAAAATGGCAGAGATTCTATATCGCCTACTGTGCCGCCAACTTCAACAATTACAACATCGTATCCATCTGAAACAAGGTGAATTCTTCTTTTTATTTCATTTGTTATATGTGGCACAACTTGTACTGTTTTGCCAAGGTAATCGCCGCGACGTTCCGCGTTTAAAACACTTTCGTAAACTTTACCAGAAGTTACATTATTGGTACAGTGTGTTTCCTGATCTATAAAACGCTCATAATGCCCAAGGTCAAGATCGGTTTCCGCGCCATCAACAGTTACAAAAACTTCTCCGTGTTGATAGGGCGACATTGTTCCTGGGTCAACATTTAGGTATGGGTCAAGTTTTAGAATGTTTACCTTCAAACCCCTTGCCTTAAGCAATACACCAATTGATGCGGCCGTAATACCTTTACCAAGTGAAGAAACCACCCCGCCGGTTACAAAAATGTATTTTGTTTTATAGTTTGCCATTTAACATCCCCTCAACTTTTAATATATCTTCAGGCGTGTCAACGCCAATAGAATCAGATTTAACCAGAACTACTTTTATTTTATAACCATTCTCCAAAGCTCTTAACTGTTCAAGAGATTCTGCTTTTTCGTAAGATGACTGAGATAAAGTTGTAAATGAATCTAAAAAACTTTTTTTATACCCGTAAATTCCTTGATGTTTAAGATAATTTATTTTAACTCCATCCCTATTAAACGGAATAACACTTCTTGAAAAATACAATGCAAAACCCTTTTTATCTATCACAACCTTAACAGTGTTTGGGCTTACTATCTCATGCTCCAAAACAGGATACGCGGCAGTAACAATATCTGCCTCTTTATCACATGCAAGCTCAAATGCAACCTTGTCAATTGTTTTTGGGTCTATGAGCGGTTCGTCGCCCTGAATGTTTACAAATAGTTTTGCACCGCCTATTTTATTTGCCGCCTGAGATATTCTATCAGTTCCCGTTTTACACTTACTTGAGGTCATTACAACCTTTGCGCCAAAACCAAGCGCTTTATCGGCAATTCGTTTATCATCGGTTGCAATGTAAACATCGCTAAGCTGACGGCTTTTGATAACCTGCCGCCATACCCGCTCTATCAGCGTTTTACCGGCAATAAGCGCTAACGGCTTTGCTAGTAATCGGGTAGATGCATAACGCGCTGGAATAATGCCAATTACTCTATTTTTCATTGAATTCATTAATTACTTTTTTAAGTTCTTGCACGGATGTTGTTGCAGTTCCAACCTTTGCCACAACTAAACCTGCGGCAAAGTTTGCAACTTCAGCCGATTCAGCCAAAGATAATCCTGTTGCAAGCGCCAGAGTAAATGTGGCTATAACCGTATCGCCGGCACCAGTAACATCAAAAACCTCTCTTGCCCGGGTTGGGATGTGTGTTGTTTTATTGTTTGGTTCAAAAAGCGTCATTCCCTTTTCACTGCGTGTTATTAGAACACTTTCAGATTTCAATGTTTTAAGTATTTTCTTTCCTAGCTCAATAATATCCTTATCTTGCGATACTTCTTTATACCGCATTCCTGCTATAGCTTCGGCTGTGTTTGGAGTTATGCAACTTACTCCCTTGTAATAAAGGAAGTGTTCTATCTTTGGGTCAACAGTTATTGGAATTTTATTTTTTTTGGCAAGTGTTATGGCTTTTTTCAGAACCGGAGCATTTATTACGCCTTTACCGTAGTCAGATATTATTACAGCATCAACTTCTTTTAAAACACTTGTAATTTTAGAAATTATTTCGTCTATGATTTTGTTTGAGAAATTCCCCTTAACTTCTTTATCAACTCGCACAATTTGTTGGTGAGATGCGATTATTCTGGTTTTTACTATTGTTGGCCTTGCGCTATCTTGCACAAGATATTTTGTGGAAATTCCTCTTTGAGAGAGTTCTTCTTTTAATAAATGCCCGTCTTGGTCTGCGCCGTAAACGCCTATTACTGACACTTGCGCGCCAAAAGCTGTTATGTTATTTGCCACATTGCCGGCACCGCCAAGTGCTCCGCTTTCTCTTTTAACTTCAACAACAGGAACAGGAGCCTCAGGAGATATTCTTGATACCTTTCCCCAAACAAAGCGATCAAGCATTAAATCGCCTATTACAAGAATCTTCTTTTGTGCAAATTTGTTGATTGCGGCAAGCAGCTTCTTTTTATCCATAACAACCTCAAAATAATAATTTATTTTTAGATTCTACCAAATTCTCAGTAAATTTTCCATTTATAGAAATAAAAAGAAGAGGCCCCTCTTTTGTGTTAAAAAGAGGGGCCTCTAAAAGTACTTTATTGCACCCCACTTACATTATAAATAACATTTCTGCATAAGTTGGCATTGGCCAAAGTTCTCTTGGCATTACACCTTCCAATGCATCAACTATTCTGCGCAATTCAATCATACCATCAACCATTTTAAGCGCGTCATGGCCGCCGTTAGCTCTTTCAAGCTTTTTAAGTTCTGTAATACCATTTTCAAACAACTCGCTAACTTCTGACAGTAAAGATTGTGTGTTTTCTATATTTTGACCAACACTTTTCATATTTGCTACTGCAAGTGCCAACTCATTTTGATACTTAACAACAGCAGGTATAATAAGAGTTTTTACCATGTCAATAGAAACACCAGTTTCAAACTTTATTATTTTTTCATACTGCTCTTTGTAAATCTCATAGCGAGAGTGCAACTCGACTTTTGAAAGAACTTTATATTTCTCAAACAACTCTATAGCAGATGGTTTCGCAAACTCTTCTAAGGCTGCTGGTGTATTTTTTAGGTTTGGCAAACCGCGTTCTTCTGCCTCTTTATGCCAATCCTCCGTATAGTTATCCCCGTTGAACAAAACTCTCTTGTGATTCTTAACTATCTTTTGAAGTATCTTTTGCAAAGCTTGGTTAAAGTTGGCTCCTTTTGTATTTGCCGCTTCAAGCTCCGTGCAAAGCTCATCTAAAGATTCAGCCATTATTGTGTTTAACACGATATTTGAACCAGAGCAGCTTTGATTTGAACCAACAGCACGGAACTCAAACTTATTTCCAGTAAAAGCAAATGGAGAAGTTCTGTTGCGGTCGGTAACATCACGATCAAGTTTTGGTAATGCAGTTACACCAACTTCTAAAGTGCCGCCTTCTTTTGATGTTTTTGCACCACCTTTTTCTATTTGCTCAATGATATCGGTGAGCTGTTCTCCAAGAAATATAGAAATGATTGCAGGTGGGGCTTCATTTGCACCAAGACGGTGATCATTACCGGCAGTTGCAACAGTAGCACGCAGTAAACCTGCATTTTTATCTATAGCTCTTATAAGAGCACAAATAACTGCAAGGAACTTTGCGTTTTCATGCGGGTTATCACCTGGGGTAAGCCAGTTTTTGCCATCAGCTCCGCAAATTGACCAGTTATTGTGTTTGCCAGAACCATTTATACCCGCAAATGGCTTTTCGTGCAGGAGACAGACAAAACCGTGCTTGTCCGCAACTTGGCGAAGAGTTTCCATTGTTAACATATTATGGTCTATTGCGTGATTTTGTTCTTCAAATATCGGAGCAATTTCGAACTGGGCTGGTGCAACTTCATTGTGCCTTGTTTTTGAAGGTATACCAAGCTTCCAAAGTTCGCGGTCCAACTCTTCCATAAAAGCAAGCACACGCGGTTTTATTGCACCAAAATAGTGGTCTTCCATTTGCTGATGTTTGGCCGGCCTTGCACCAAAAAGCGTTCTGCCTGTTTGAATAAGGTCTAAACGTTGCAAATAAAACTCTTTGTCAATAAGGAAGTACTCTTGTTCCGGTCCAAGTGTTGCATATGGTCTGATACCTTGTGACTTTACACCAAAAAGTTTTCCAACACGCAATAACTGTTTTGAAAGAGCATCTATTGAACGAAGCAGTGGTGTTTTTTTATCTAATGCTTCACCATTGTAAGAATAAAAAGCTGTTGGTATGCAAAGTACTGCACCAGTCTCGCTTTCTTTTACGAATGCCGGGCTGGTTGGATCCCATGCTGTGTATCCACGAGCTTCAAATGTTGCACGCAATCCGCCAGAAGGAAAACTTGAAGCATCCGGCTCACCCTGAATAAGTTCTTTGCCGGAAAACTTCATAACAACCCCGCCTTCGCCATCGGTAGAAATAAATGAATCGTGTTTTTCTGCCGTGGTGCCGGTTAGTGGCTGAAACCAGTGAGTAAAGTGTGTTGCACCCTTTGCTACTGCCCATTTTCTCATAGCTACAGCGACTTCATCGGCAATTTTACAGTCTATTGTACGGCCTTCTTTAATTGTTGCGGATAAAGATGCAAAAGTTTTTGGTGAAAGGTACTTATGCATATTCTTTAAACCAAAAACATTTTCACCATAAAGCTTTTCAATACCAGTTTTGGTATTAACATTTTTTGACTTCTTCATTTTATTTTCTCCTTACCCATACAAGCGATGGGCTTATTGCACCCAAAAAAAGTAAGCGCGCTGAAGATTACAAACAATTTTTGCAGTAACAACCAAAAACCAAAAATAAATTCGCCTTTGAACCTACTTATTCAAAACATGTTCATCATTGAACTTGTCTGAGCGGTTTTTGTTTTAACTGCTATCTAAATTAACTTATATTGTACAAATTTTTGGTATTATACATTATTTAATTGTAAATTTAGCGTAAGTAACCTGTTAAAAATTAGTTTGAATATTTTTCAAGTATGGCATAAATGGAGCCAATGGCTATCTTTGAACGCAATAAAACCGGCATTTTTCTGCTATCGGCAGTAAGCCAAACCCAAAGTTTTCCCTTTGCCTGAAATATGCCGGCATTCTCACGCACAGCAGGTATAACTACAAAGCACTCAAACTCGCCCGCGGTAACTTTAACTTTCTCCTTTTTTACAACTTCAACAGTTAACGGCCATGCACTATTACCTGTGTGAGCATCAATACTATAACTTTTGCCAACTTCAAGTTCTTTGGTTCTTAGATAATAAAGAGCCGAAAGCACATCTTGCACCCAAAGCGGTATATTGCCAGCTTTATTGGGCTCCTCAATACATGAAAACTTTCCATTTGGCTGATCGTAAATTGTGGTTTCATTTTTCTTATAGCCACCCTCAGAGATATGTGAGGCGAATTTAAGAGTGCATAAACTTTGAGTGTCTATCCAAGACTCATTTGTATCGCGCACTTTAAAAAATGTGTCAAAAAATGGGGCAGTATTTGCCTCGGTATAAATATGATATGCTTCTCTTTTGCTAACTTCGTCTACACCCATTACCTGCATTTTTGCTGAGCCGACATTTATAAACTTCCAATTAACCGAAAATTCTAATTTTTCATTTGAGCCAAAAGCGCTGTTTTTCTCGGTGCGCCAAATAAACTCTGTCGGCGCAATCTGCGTACTTATAACTTCTTGATCAACTTGAATATTTTCTATTGGAGCAGGCGGTATGTAGAGTGTGTTGCCATATTTTATTGTATAGCTTTTAGTTGATACATCAATACCAAATGAAGTTAACACAAAAAATGTAATCAACAATATTACGATTGAGCAATCTTTAACAATCCACTTTGCAGCACTAAGAATATTTTTTGTTATTTTATCAGGCTTTTGGACGCTGTTTTTTGACAGGGTGTTTTTATGTCCGTATTTACCATGCCCGCTTAGCACTAAAACCCCCTTTCCACCCATATTTTTTGCAAGCATAAAATCGGCAGGATGATCACCAATAACATAGGATTTTTTTAGGTTTATTTTGTGCTCTCTTTGAGCCCTTTTAACCATTGCAGTTTTTGGTTTTCTGCAAGAGCAATTATCATCTGGCCCGTGAGAGCAGTAATAAATACCATCAACCCAAGTCCCTTTTTGGGACAGTTTTTTTTCTAAGCTATCATGAATTTGTAAAAGTTTTTTTTCGCTAAAATAGCCCCTTGCTATACCAGATTGATTTGTAACAATAAAAATTTTAAACCCTTTGGTACGCAAAAGTTTAATCGCCTCAATGGCACCCTTTATAAATTTCAGATCTGCTATGCGCCGCAGGTAGTTTTTTTCTTGAATTAATGTTCCGTCCCTGTCTAAAAAGACGGCGGGGCTTTTATTAACTGTAGCATTTCTAACCAAAGTTCTTCTCCTTGTATAAATTCAAGCTTGATGCGAACTTCATAAAATCTTTCGGCGGATTTAGGGTCTAACCTTGCCAGAGCATCTTTTAGCCGTACGGCATCTTTTGAAGTTGTAACTACAGGTATTCTATCTACCGAAGTTGTAAGAATATCTACAAGCTCGCGCACCTTATACCAGTGATGGTCCCTAAAAGCAAAACGTTTTGCCACACTCATTTCAATTCCATGAAGTGTATCTATAAATGAACGGTTTTCGGCAATGGCACAAAGCGCTATTGCCTGACGGCCAAAAAACTTTCCAACAGGATAAATTGTGCCATCTACCACTCTTTTTATATCTGAAACAACATACTTGCAAAGCGCAATAGGACAATTGGCATACTTGGAAATTGTTGATTGCAAGCGTGCGACTTCTTCTGGTTCAACCTTGTCACAATTATTTATTACTACAAAAGAAGCTCGCTTAAATGCTTTAAGCCCCTCTCTAAGAATTCCGGCCGGAATCAGAAATCCATTACCAAAGGGGTTTAGCGCATTAACACAAACTATATCTACATTGCGCTTTAGTGCCCAGTGTTGAAAACCATCGTCTAGAATAAAAACATCTACAGGGTAATTTTTTAGCGCATAATCCGCGCCGCGCCGTCTATTGGGACTTGAAATAACCAACGCACCTGGAACTTGGCAGGCAAGCATAAAGGGTTCATCACCGCAAGAATCAACAGAACAACTTGCATCTTTTGGATCCGCCACAAAGATTTTTAAAGAACTTGATTTTCTGCCGTATCCCCTGCTTAAAACTGCAGGTAACATACCACGCTCAAGAATGTCTTTTGCAATCCGAGCAACAACCGGCGTTTTGCCTGAGCCGCCCCATGTTATATTGCCAACACTTATTACAGTTTTTGGAAGTGCATGCGCTTTTCTAGTCTTTTTAAGTAGCCAACTTAACGCAGTATATATCAACGAAAATGGTACCAAAAGTATATTCATAATTTTCCAAAAATCCTTTCTTGCATTGTGGCATACTCTTTTATTGTTGCAACAAAGTAAACTTCTGCATTCGTTATGCCACGGCCTTTTACGCAAGCCCAATACTTACTAATTCCATCGGCCATGGCAATATAATCTCTATCTTTTAACTGGCTTTTATAACAACCTATTGCGGACATTTTGCTATCCCAGTGTTTTGAGCAATCAATTAAAACATTCGGGTAAACAGGCAACCAAACGCCATAAGCATAAACAATAAAATCATATTTTTTAGCAAGTTTTGCCAGAGCACTTGCAGCGGCTCTGTGGTCTGAGTGGTTATCTAACCAAAATGGGGCAAAAACCACCTCTGGTTTTTGCTGTTTTATAACGTTTTCTATTGAATCACTAATTGTTTTTTGAGTATGCAAGGTGTCGGCAGAATGCTTCAAACTTATAACCTCATCAACACCAATAATTTTGCAGGCATTACTAGCTTCTTGCGCACGCTCGGGCATATCGCTTGTAAGAAATAAAACACTCGCTTTTCCACCGGAAGATGTGTGCTTTGTAATAGCGCCACCGCAAGCGATGGACTCGTCATCTTGGTGCGGAGCTATTACAAGAACATTTTTTACTGGGGGCCCATCTTGCACTGAAAATGAATACTTTAACGCAGGCTGAATTTTTTCATAATAAGAAAACAATTTAGTGTTCCTAAAAAACTTCTGCATTGTGCCCCCGGGCAAGTTTTATCTCTTTTAAAACCCTATCTGGCAATATTTTACTTAATGTATCCGCCTTTATTATTGTATGTTTTTTAAGTGGCATTGGGCCAATTTGAGCAGGGTCTGTTGGCCCAAACAAAGCAACAACTTTTTTACACATAGCAGCCGCAAGGTGCATAGCGCCTGAATCTACCCCACAAAAAAGAAAAGATGCATTAATTAAGGCCGCAAGCGATAGCACACCTTCCTGCGCCCAAAAAGCGTAAGCACCCGAGAGTGCGGCAAGTTGTTGCAGTTTTTCTTTTTCCCAGCTTGCCCCAACAAAAACAACGGGACAACATTGTTCCAAAATTTCTTTTGCAAGCTCAACCCAGTTTTCATCTGACCACTTTTTTTTTGCACGCCGTTTACTTGCACCCGGCGATAAAACAACAAAGTTGCCCTCGATCAATTTATTTTGACTAAGCCAAAGTGTACAAGAACTTTTATTGCTTTGAGGAATTTTAATAAGACCTGTATAATCGGCTGAAATATTAACTAAACCGGCCCCTTGCGCAAGCCGTGCGTTATTGCTAAGCGAAGGTACGCCAAGCTTTTGAGCTTTTTTATTTAATAAAAATGAAACTGACGCGGTGTTAAAACCAATTTTTTCTTTTGCTTTGCTTAATGCACAATAAAATGCTGTCTCAAAGGACTCCGAAAAACAGATTGCCTTGGTAAAGTTTTCTTTTCTTATTTTTTTTATAAGCGATGCTTTAGCTAAAAAACCGGAACTTGGCTTTACAAGTACTTCATCTACAAAACCAGTTGCCTTAAGCAATTCATTTAGGTTATTTTTTGCAACGCTTACAATTTTTGCATTTGGCCACTGTTTTCTTGCGGCCATTAGTGTCGGCAAAGAAAATAGCAAATCGCCTAATTGGTTCATATGAAAAAAAATTATCTTATCAGTACTCATATTATTTTAACTCACAATTACTTTCAATTGCACTTATAACCTCATTAGCAGTTATGCTGTTAATGCACTTAAAATCTTTACACTTTGCTCTACCGCGACAAGGCGAACAGGGAAGCATTTTATGCAAGATTACCGCATTTTTTGCAATAGGTGCAGTTTCATTAACATCTGATGCTCCAAAAAGCATAACGACCTTAACTCCAAGCGCGCTTGCCAGGTGCACAGGCCCCGTGTCGCCACCAAACACTAAAGAGCATTCTTTCAACAAATAGGCAAGCTCTGCAATTGTTGTTTGACCTTGTAAATTTATCACTCTGTCATTATTCAAAGCTAATTTATTATCTAAACCAAGCAAAATAACTTTTGTATTTTGAAATTTATTAAGTATTGAGTTTATTACAACTTCATAATTTTTCAAAGCCCAATTTTTGCCAATTCCTCTTGCAGATGTTACAACACCAATAATCTTTTGCTCGTTATTGCTTTTCAATGACGAAAATTTTTCTTGGCATAATTTAACAGTACTTTGGCTTAACGAAAGGCTAAACTGCGGCTTAAAACTTTTTTCTGTTAGGAACCTGACTGTTTCCAAATTTCTAATTACAGCATTTAACCCGGATTTTGCGCTGTACGCAAACACTTCTTTTACTAAAATATATGAAAACTCTTTCATGCCAGGCACGCCTATAACTTTTTTTGCTCCGCTAAGACGCGCAAGTAAAGCAGTTCTGAAAAGTCCCTGCAGATCTATGGCAACATCAAAGTCCATTTTGCGCAATTGAGATGCCACTGAAAAAAAATCTTTTAACCCACCATTCCGTTTCCAAATTACTTTATTGTCAATGTTTGCAAATAGCTCCACTACAGGGACAAATTTATCAAAAACCACCCAGCATATAGAACAATTTGGAAACGCTTGCTTTAGAGCTGTTGCGACCGGATTTGCCTGAACAATGTCGCCAAACGAACTTGGCTTTATAATTAATATATTCATTTGATTACTCAAACTCACCTTTAAGCACTTTTTTAAGAGCACCAAAAACATCGTCAACTTCAATAAGCCGCATACATTCAATACTTTTACATTTTCTGTTGCGGCACGGCTGGCACGAGATGTTCTTTCTAACTATAATTACTTTTTTACCGTATGGGCCTGTTCTATTTGGATCAGTCGGGCCAATTATAGCAACACTTGGTGTGCCTAGCGCCCTTGCAATGTGCATAGGTCCTGCCTCATTGCCAACAAATGCGACTGCCTTTGAAAGAACCGCCACCAACTGCTTCAAAGAAAACAATCCTGTTGTATCAAAAATTTTTGTTTTAGAGATGGCAATTATTTTTTCATTTAACCCTTTTTCGCAAGCTCCACCCTCTTTGCCGCCAATAAGAACTACTTGTGCAATTGATCCATTGTTAATCTCATCGCAAAGCTTTGCAAAACGCTCTTTTGGCCACCTTCTGGAAAGCCAGCCGCCGCCGGCAAAAAGCGCAACGAAGGGCTTTGCTAAATCTACACCACAATTTTTCAAAATTTCAGATGCGCTTTTTAGTGCGTCTTCATTTATGTTAAGTTCATACTCTGCATTATTATCTAAAGGGCAATCTAAATATTTTGCAACCGCCAAGTGGCGCACAACACAGTGAGAGGATTCAACTTCTGGTTTTATCTCTTTTGAAAAAACCCACGAAAGCTCTTTCATACCCCTGGTAGACGATGACGCGAGCTTAAACTTTGCGCCTGCAAGGCAAACCAGAAGAGCTGATTTAAAAAGCCCGTGAAAATCGATACTTAAATCAAAATTTTCAGCCCTTAACAACTTACGAAAATTTAGCATATATCTTATTGAGGCTTCGCCTCTGTTGAAAACAAAAAGTTTGTCTATTGCACTATGGCCTTCGATTAACTGTGCGCACCGCTCATCAACGGCCCATGCAATATAAGCATTTGGATAACGCTTTCTAATAGCGCATACTGCAGGCAAAGCAAATATTACATCGCCAAGGCGGCTTGGTTGAACTATTAAAATTTTTGGCCTTGGGTGATTGCTTAAATATTTAACTAAATCATGGCTCCAAAACGCTTCGTGCGTAAACTTTGAAAGTTCATTAGTTCTTTTTTCAAGCTCTAAACTCAGCTCTTCTGCGCTGCTGTCTTTAGCTGTATTTATTGGCATTCCATATGCAATAACAGCTTGTGAAAAAGGCAATGGCAATTCGTACTTATCCCATGCCTTTTGAAAAATAAAGTTGCTTTTTGAATAACTGCTAACAGGTAAAAGAATAGAACCTGTTTTAATTGCGGCTAAAGCAGCACCTGGCTTTGCCTTATACTGCGGCCCTCTTGGGCCATCAAGTGCAAAAGCAGCAGCAACTCCTGTTTTTACTTTTCTAATTAATTCAACTAAGGCTTTTTGCCCCCCTTTTGACGATGACCCGCGCACAGCAGAGTAACCACACTTGTGCAATATATCTGCTTGTAGTTGGCCATCTTTTGATAAGCTGCTCATTATGACAATGCCCTGTTTTCTGTGACAAAAAAATGGAATAAACTGCTCACCATGCCAAAAACCAAATACAATTTTGTTTCCTGCGTTTCTTATGGAGCCATTTGCGTCAACTACGTTGATACGCAACGATCTGCCTAAAGTGTTTATTACAAACCAACCAATAAATGCAAGTATGTTTTTCATTTTGTTTTAGTTGCAAGCTTTATCAGCTCTACGGCTTTATTCAAAGCGCCTCGTTGCAAATTTACAACATTGCGTGCCAACTGTCCCATCTTTTTTCTTAACTGCAAATTCAAAGACAGCTCCACCATGGTCTTTGTAAGCTCCAAACTTCCTCTAACACGCAAGGCGCCGCCAGCATCTATTAATAAATTTGCTTCGGGCAAAAAGTTTTCCATAGATTCTCCAAATAAAACAGCAACACCGTATGCTGCCGGCTCTATGGGGTTTTGCCCTCCTTTTTTAATTAATGAACCACCAACAAAAGCCAAGTCGGCTATGGAATATAGCTTTTGCAGTTCGCCAAACTTATCAAGAACAATTACAGGATATGGCGTGGCGATTTGGGCAAAATTTACATTGCTATATTTAATAAATGAAAGACCATTTTTATTTAGCAGTTCATAAATTGTATTGAGGTTCTCAAGGTGTCTTGGCGCAAAAACAAGTTTTAAATTATTGTTTTCTTTTAAAGCCGCAAGCCATGCGTTTAAAAAGATTTCTTCTTCACCATCTCGCACACTACCGGCTACCAAAACCACATCTTGAGCGTTAAAACCAAGCTCTTCCTTTTTTAAAGAAAAAGTTGAAAAATCTCTGTCGTATTTAATGTTCCCTGAAATTGAAGTTTTTTCTTTTGGCACACCCAATGAAATAAACCGTTCGCTATCGCTTGGGTAACGCGCCTGCAGGAAATCTATTTTTTCAAGAACTTTACGCCAAAAAAACGCGGTTTTACTGTAAATTGGAAATGATTTTTCTGAAAGGCGGGCATTAACCAGCAAAACCCGTGCGCCAATTTTTTTTGCGGCAAATATTATGCCCGGCCATAGCTCTGTTTCAACTATTATAAGCGCGGACGGCTTTAATTTTTTAACAAAGTTGTTTGCGACAAATGTAAAATCGGCAGGAGCAAGAGAAATACTTGAACAAATGGAGTTATTAAGCGCATAATTTTTGCCGGATATTGTAAGCGTAGTCAAGTGAATTGAATAGTTGTTTAAAGATTTTAGCAACGGTTCCACAGCTCTAACTTCGCCAAGCGAAGAGCAATGCACCCAAAGAACCTCTTTACCTTGCGTTAAATTAAAGCTTGGCGCACAAAAGCGTTCTTTTATTTGCGCAAAAAATGAGCCGGCTTTAACTTTCGTACTCAAAAGAAGGAAAAAGGCGGCTGGAATAAAAAGAAGAAAAAGAATAAGGTTGTATAAAAAAAGCATTTAACCTGCAAAGCGCGCAACATTTAGCGCTTATTTATTTTTTCTTTTTTTGTTTTGGGTCCAAAAATATAAACCAAAGGAAGAAAACATTGGCACAACACCAGAATTTTGCGAAAAACTAACACCTATCTTTGCTACCGGCAACACCTGACAAAGCACCTCAATATCTGCAACATCCGCTATAATTACTTTTTGCGAAAGCTCACACTCTTCATCTTTTGCTTCATCGTTAATTAAACGACCGATGAAGTTTACACTTTGTTCAAGCGCCTCAACACCTACGCAATGTGTTATACCCAAAAGCATATTTTCATTTCTGTCTTGGGCAACTTTAACTTCACTTTCAAAATCACCGCCGATTGTAACGGCAAAAACAGTGGCAGCTATCCACTTATCGGGTGCGCTAAAAACAAGCTTTAAAGGCAGTTTATCTTTTTGAAATGTGCTGTATATTGAAGCAGGCGTTATTATTTTTTGCAAACGCTCGCTTTGTGTTTGTACCGCACTTTGCACCTGAAGCGTAACTTCAATTTTTGAGGTTTTTTTTAAAAGCCGCAAAATTTCTTTTTCACGTAAATTTATACGAAAATTTTTTATTTTATTCATTTACCTTTTGCTTTTGTATGAAAGTGCCGCCTTAGCTCTTTTTCTTTTTGAAATTTCCCACTCATAAATCATAGGGCTTGCAATAAATATTGTAGAATAAGAACCGATTGTAACACCTATTAAAAGCGCTAAAGAAAAATCGTGCAAAACTTCGCCTCCAAAGAAAAACAACACAATAACAACAAAAAAAACAGTTAAATTTGTTATTATTGATCTTGAAAGGGTTTCATTTACACTTATATCTATAACAGAACCTAAGTCTTCTTTTGGCTTTAGGCGTAAATTTTCTCTTATGCGGTCAAAAATAACTATGGTGTCATTAATGGAATAACCAGCAAGTGTTAAAAGAGCGGCAACAATTGTAAGGTTTATTTCTTTATTTAGTATTGAAAAAATACCAAAGGTAATAAATACATCATGAACAAGTGCAATCACACCAGCTGTACCCCAAACACCTGAGCTAAACCTAAAAGCAACATAAATAATTATGCCTAAAAACGAAAGTAATATAGCGAGCGTCGCCTGTTTAACGAGATGTTTCCCAACCGTTGCGCCGACAAACTCTGTGCGTTCAAGCGTAATTGTTCTATCTGGGAACTTTTGAGCCAAAATACCTTTAACTTTAGCGGCAAACTCATCGGGGTTTTGTTCGGTTTTCTTGGCTCTTAAAATAATAGAAGAAGTACCAGAGCTTTGCATATCTATACCAGAGATTCCGCTATCATTTAGAGTTTTTCTGACAATGTTAAAATCAATTGCTTTATCAAAAGAAAATTGCACCAAAATTCCACCCCTAAAATCAATACCGTAGTTTGGGCCGCCTCTTAAAATTAACGAAACAATGCCTGCAAGAATTAATAGAAGCGAAACTGCAAAAAAGAAATACCTCTTTGATATGAATCCTATGTTTGTTTTACCAATTAAATGCACTTTCCCCTCCCTCTAAGATTATTATTATTTGTTTAAATCTTTATGTCTGTCATTATGTTTTCAGCAAAAAGTACATCATATATAACTCTTGTAACTACTATTGAGGTGAACATACCAACTATTAAACCTATTGTTAAAGAAACAGCAAAACCTTTGATAGGCCCTGTGCCAAATTGAAACAAGCAAACAGAAGCGACAAGTGTTGTAACATTAGCATCTAAAATTGCTGAAAACGCCTTTTGATAACCAGCATCAACGGCGACTCTGGGCGTTTTTCCAGCAGCAAGCTCTTCCCTCATACGCTCCAAAATAAGCACATTGGCATCTACCGCCATGCCAAGCGTGAGCACAATACCGGCAATACCAGGCAATGTTAGCGTAAAGTGAAAATAAGCCATAACACCAAGCAAGAAAAGTAGGTTTAAAATAAGCGCGAAATTGGCTATTAAACCTGAAGTTCTATAATAGATGAACATAAACAATAAAACAACAAAAAGACCAACAAGACAAGATGTAAGACCTGCCTTTATTGAGTCATCACCCAGAGATGGCCCTACAGTGCGCTCTTCTATTATTCTAACTGGAGCGGGGAGGGCACCGGCACGAAGTACCATTGCTAAAAATCTTGCATCTTCTGAAGTGAAATTACCCTCTATTATTGCTTTGCCGTCAGGAATTTTTGAACGAATTACAGGAGCCGACTGAACAACACCGTCAAGCACTATTGCAAGCCGCTTCTCTATGCTTCTTTCTGTTACAGCGGCAAATATCTTTGCGCCATCGTTGTTAAACTCAATATTTACATATGGGTAACCATACTCGCCACCAAACTGCACCTTTGCGTTTACAAGATACGCGCCTGTTAACTCTGCTGAAGATTTAAGCAAGTAATAGCTATCTTCTTTACCTGCAAAAACCGCAAAACCGGCGGGAACCATTGAGGAAATTTCAGGATATTTATCTATATCAGCAATTGTTGCATTTTTTTCTCTAAGTTTGCTTACTATTTCGCTGACAACCGGGTCATCACTTACAAGGCGAAACTCAAGCAATGCGGTTTTGCCTATAAGCTCTTTTGCTCTTGATGGGTCTTTTATACCTGGTAATTGAACCACTATCCAACGGTCGCCCTGTTTTGTAATTAACGGCTCCGCAACACCAAACTGGTCAACTCTGTTTCTGATAATTTCAATGGCTCTGCTAACTGCATCACTAACATCTACATTTGCATCAAGCTTTGTGGCATCAAGCTCTAAAAGCAAGTGGCTTCCACCTCTTAGATCAAGACCTAAGTTTAGTGTTTTAAAAACCATCTTGTCGCGCATTTTCTCTTTTTGTTCCCTCTCTTGTGGAGTTAGTGTGTTCCACTCCCATGTAGGGTAGAGAAAGTAAATTGAAAGACCTACAAGCGCTACCGTCAACCAAAGCTTCCAGTTAATTTTTTGCATCTCTAAAACTCTCCTTAAAGTAATTTCTTTTGGTTTATTATTATTTCAAACACACAGTTTAAAAACTTTGCCGAACGACGGCATATTATCATTCTTGACATAAATATTTCAAAGTACTCCATAACCTGAGAAATTTTTGTATCTATAGTTAACTCAAGTGTAATTGCCATTCTTTTTTTATCTACATTAACAAAAGACCTCTCGGCGGCGAAGTTCACCCTGTCGTGTATATCAAAACTTATTAAATTTGGGTTTCTAACTCTTGTTTTATGAACATCTGACTTATCGGCAATTATTAGCGCTGCCGCTACAGGGTTTACAGGGTCGCCTATTTCTTCTTCATGGTTGCCAATCGCGGAAATTACAATAGCAATTTCTTCTGCGGTGGCGCCAAGCTCTTTTAATATGCGCATAGCTATCAAAGCCGAAGACTGGCCATGATCTTGCCTGTTTACCACATTACCCACATCGTGCAGATAACCGGCTATGCCGGCAAGTTCCTGTAAATGCTCGGGATAATCAAGGCACGAAAGTATATTGTGCGCAACACTAGCAACCAAGCCGACATGCCTAAAACCATGTTCGGTATATCCAATGGCACCAAGATATTCATTTGCCGCAGAAATAAAATTATTTACAAGCGGGTGTGCTTTTACTTTTTGGAGTGTTATGCCTGATTTTTCTGACAACACCATTAATCACTCTTTATCACAGATTATTTTATTTCGGCGCTTTGCTCAACTTGTGGTTCAACTATTACCGTGCTTACGGAGTTTTTTGATATTTCTATCTTTACACCTTCGGCAATTGTAACCTCAAATCTGTCAGTTTTCACCTGACTAATCGTGGCATATATACCGCCACTTGTTATTATCTTGTCATTTCTTTTTATTGAATTTAACATATTCTGATGTTCTTTTGCTTTTTTCTGAGATGGTCTGATAAGAAATAAATAGAAAATTGCAATGATAAGAACCATCGGCAAGAAATTTGCCACAATGTTTGAATTTGCGCCATCAGCCGCATATAGTGGCATACAAACGATACCTAACATAACAAGTGAAGCACTAACTTTTAGCAGGTTTGACTTTAACATACTTTCCTCCAGTAGTTTTTTATTTTTTGAAGTACTTTGCGTAAAACTCTTTTTTTTGTTCAAAAAAAGTGTCGTTTTCTATTGATTTCCTAATAACTTTTGCCAAGTTTACCATAAAATACAAGTTGTGTAAAGACATTAAACGAAGAGCAAGAAGCTCCTGAGCTTTAAATAAATGGTTTAAATATGCTCTTGAGTAATTTTTGCAAGCAAAGCAGGGACACTCGGGGTCTAATGGCCCAAAATCACTTTGAAACTCTGCATTTTTTATGTTTACCTTGCCACCACTTGTAAATGCCTGACCGTTTCTGCCGTTTCTTGTTGGCAAAACACAGTCAAACATATCTATGCCGCGTTCAATTGCTTCCCAGAGATCTTCTGGCATTCCAACACCCATTAAGTAGTGTGCTTTTTCTTCGGGCAACATTGGCACCGTTGCATCTAATGTCGCGTGCATCTCTTCTTTTGGCTCGCCTACCGATAGACCACCTATGGCATACCCGCTAAAACCAATATCAATTGTTTTTTGCGCGCTATATTTGCGCAGGTGTTTAAAAACCGAACCCTGCACAATGCCAAACAACATCTGCCTTTCATAACTGCTCGTAGTTTCTTCAAAGCGGTTTTTGCACCGCTCGGCCCAAAGTAAACTTAAGTCAACAGAATTTTTTGCGTACTCTTCTTTGCATGGGTACTCTACACACTCGTCAAAACACATTATTATATCCGCGCCAATTTTGCGCTGAATATCTACTGAGCTCTCAGGGCTTATAAAATGTTTTGAACCGTCAATATGTGATTGAAAATGCACACCTTCGTCTGTAATTTTCCTTAGCATTGCCAAACTAAAAAGTTGAAAACCGCCAGAATCGGTTAGCATTGGCTTTTGCCAACCAATGAACTTATGTATGCCACCAGCTTTTTTGATTAAATCAACACCTGGTTTTAGGTATATATGGTAAGAGTTTGCCAAAATAATTTGTGCGCCAAGGTCACTTAACTCCTGTTGTGATACCGACTTAACACTGCCCTGCGTGCCAACCGGCATAAAAACTGGAGTTTCTATTATACCTCTTGTAGTGTAAAGTGTGCCCGCGCGCGCAAGGCACTTTGAAGATTTTTTTATAATTGTAAAATTGCCCATTTGCATTAGTAAAATTTATCCTTGTTTATGTAAAGTTCAAAAGCGCAATTTAAAGCTGCGCTGGCCTTGATACAAAAATTTGTTCTCGGAAGAAATATCTCAAAGTAATCCATAACCGGACAGATATTAGTGTCTATTGTTAACTCAAGGGCTATTGTTTTTTTGTCTTTTTCCACTCTTAAAAAAGCATTGCGGCAGGCATAATTTACCCTGCTGTGCGTATCAAGCAACAACTGCTCGCTTACACGCACTCTGGTGCGGTGTACATCGGTTTTATCGGCAAGAATCAATGCGGCAGCAATGGCAGATACAGGGTTTGTGCTTTTGTCTTCGTGTGTACCTATGGCGGTTATTATTGGGAAAATATATTCGTATGGAAACTGCATTCTTTGAAGAATGTCTAAAACTATCATTGCACCAGTTTGAGCATGATCATTTGCCGATACTGCGTTGCCAATATCGTGCATATAAGCGGCAATTTTCGCAAGCAGTTGGTCTTGCTCGCTGTAACCAAGATACTTTAATACATTGCCGGCAATGTTTGCGCTTAACTTCGCATGGCGTAAACCGTGCTCTTTATATCCAATTGCGGCAAAGTTTTTATCGGCAGTGTTTAAGTAGGCACTTACTTCGTCATCTTTTTCAAACAATTCAAAATTTAACACTTAGTTATCGCCCCATAATATTTTTAGTTAAAATTCGGGTTAAACAATTAACATTGCATCGCCGTAAGAATAAAATCTGTATTTTTCTTCTATTGCCGATTTATATGCGGCTAAAAGCTTTTGCCTGCCCAAAAAGGCGCTTGCCAAAAACATAGGCGTTGAAGCCGGCAGGTGAAAGTTTGTTATCAACGCATCCGCACACTTAAACTTATAACCAGGAAATATAAAAAGATCCGTTTTTTTATTACCAGCAACTACTACACCTTGCTCATTGCAAAACGATTCAAGAGCTCTTGTTGCCGTAGTGCCGACTGAAAACACCCTGCCGCCGAGATTTTTAGAACTGTTTATTTCTTGCGCGCTTTGAGTGCTTATTTCAGCATACTCGGGCAACATTTTATGTTCTCTTACATTGTTAGTTACGACAGGTTTAAATGTTCCCCAGCCAACATGCAAAACTATCTCAACTACTTTTACACCATGTTGCTTTATTTCATCTATCAAAAGCTTTGTAAAGTGCAAGCCCGCAGTTGGCGCGGCAATTGAACCACACACAGAGGCATAGACAGTTTGGTACCTGTCCTTATCGCAGACATCAGTTGCAATTGCATCTTTTCTTTTTATATACGGCGGTAGCGGCATTTCACCAAAATTTTCAAGCATGTTAATGATATTTTCAGATTTAATTTCAAGCAGATACTCGCCATTTTCTGCTTTCCCAGCAACTTTTGCTTTCAACCCGCCATTAAAATGAAGTGTTTTGCCAACATCTATTGATGGCTTTAGAAGCGCCCTAAAAAAACCATCAGTACCTGCTGAAAAATCTAAAAAAAGAGCTTCTGCTTTGCCACCACTTTCTTTTTTACCTTTAAGCCTGGCAGGAAATACTTTTGTTTTGTTTAATACAAGGCAATCACCTTTTGAAAAATAATCTTTTATAGATGAAAAATGGCTGTGTTGTAACATTCCTGTAGTTTTATTTACAACAAGTAAACGCGAGTTATCACGCTTTTGTGCCGGCTTTTGCGCAATAAGCTGTGGCGGCAACAAATAATCATATGAATCAAGAATTAAATCTGCGGGATCTATCATTTTCTTTTTTCCAAATTTGTTCCCGGGTAGTAAAAATGCAATATCTCGCGGTAGTTATAGTTTTCTTTTGCCATAACTTTTGCCCCATCCTGCGACAAACCAACCCCATGTCCCCAGCCCTTGCCTCTAAACTCAAAAGCATCATCCATACGCACTATTTCATCAATCAATGTACTTTTTATTTGCCAAGGGCTTACAGCCATCCTAAACTTTGAGCCTTGAATAAGCAATATGCCGTTAGAATGATATATTTTTATATTTAACGCCCGGCCTGATGAATTTTTACCCTCTACTTTTATTTTTTCAATTGTTCCAACTTTATAGCCTGAAGAGTTAAGTTTATTTTCAAGCTCATCCTTTGATATCTTTGTTTCCCAAACTTTATAAGAACCGCCTTTTTTGGAAAACTTATCTGGTTTGCCTTTTAAATAGTTGGGAGGGTTTTTGACTGATGACCAAACATTACTTATGTTTTCAGTATATCCACCGCTATCTGCATGAAAAAAAGTATCGGCAAGTTTGCCATTAAATGTAAGAACTTCATTTGCCGTCTCATTAACAGCTTGGTCTGACTCAGGGGTGTGCGCGCTTTTTCCGCCATAAACTTGTGAGCCAACATCTGCGCTTAAATCGTACCCTTTCTTTGAGAAACTGCCTAGGTTTCTTAAAGCGTATGTGCGGCTTATAACTGCCTGCGCTTTAAGTGCCTCTATTGGCCAACCTTTGCCCATTTCTTTTGGCAAAACACCTTTTAAGTATTCATCAATTTCCAACTCGTTAATTAAAAGAATTTTGTTGTCGGTAACTTTAAACAACATTGTGCCTGTGTAATCCTTTGAATTAATTCCAATAGTCTGCGAATTATTTAATGTTTTCAAAAGAATAGATTTTTCAAAACTATACTCACCAAAAACAATTTTTTGACCTTTAAGTGAAACATCGTAGACACCGGCAGGCATTTTTTTGTTGCTAGGTCCAGAAGTGAGTTCGCAACTATCGTTAAGCTCTACTTTTATTGTTTTGTCCGTAGAAAATAAACCAACCCTTACATTTTGAGCGCAAAGTATACTAATTGCGCAAAAAAACGAGAATATAATTATTAACCCGGATTTTGCAATAAGGTTTTGTAAATATTGGATTAATGTTTTCTTTGCCATCTTATTTTGCACTTCCAAAACGCTCCGCGTAAGAAAATTCACAACCGCAATACTTTTGAATATAAAGCCCAAGAGAGCGCGCGTAATTTTTACCTTCATAAAACGCTGGCCGGAAATCTTTGTAGTAAAACTCAACATCATTTTCACTAGCAGCACAATTTGCCGCCTCTATTATCAAATCATGTTTTTGATACGGGCTTACAAGTAATGTGGTACTAAAATAATCAAAACCAAGCTGGCGCGCTTTTTGCGCTGTTTTATTTAAACGAAATTTATAACATGCAAAACATCTATTTTCACAACCAAGCACGAAACTTTTCCAATTCTCGTAACTTTGCTCTTTCTCGTAAATAACTGAAAAGTTTTGTGCTTTTGAGAACGCTTTGAGAGCACCCTTGCGGCTTTGATACTCTTGAGATGGGTAAATGTTTGGGTTAAACCAATATCCATTAAATTCACATTGGCCTTGCACCATAGTTAAAACACCGCTAAAACAGGGTGCGCAACACTGGTGAAATAACACTTTTTTCATTTAGAGTAGTTTTTCCTGCGAATTTTGCGGTGGGTTTAAACCAAGGTGTTTGTAAGCATTTGAGGTAACAACTCTACCCCTGGGAGTTCTTGCAAGGAAACCAGCTTTTATTAGATATGGTTCGTAAACATCAGTTACTGTGTCTACCTCTTCAGATACAGACACGGCAATGGTATCAACTCCAACAGGGCCGCCTGAAAACTTTTCAATTATTGCTTTTAATATGCGCCTGTCCATAAGGTCTAAACCAGCCGAGTCAACCTCTAAGCACTCAAGAGATGTTGCAGCAAGCTCTTGTGTAATTAGACCATTATTTTTCACCTCGGCAAAGTCGCGCACACGTTTTAACAAACGGTTTGCAATTCTTGGCGTGCCTCTTGAGCGCTTTGCAATTTCCGTAATTCCGCCACCTTGAATTTCAACTTTTAAAATACTGGCAGACCTTTTAATAATTGTGGCAAGCTCAGTATCGCTGTAAAACTCTAAATGGCTTACTATGCCAAAGCGGTCGCGCAATGGGCTTGAAAGCAAACCCGCCCTTGTTGTTGCACCAACTAAGGTAAACCTTGGAACTGGCAGTTTAATTGTTTTTGCCGATGGGCCTTGCCCGATTATTATGTCTAACTCAAAATCTTCCATGGCAGGGTATAAGGCCTCTTCTACTAGGTGGTTCATTCTGTGAATTTCATCTATAAAAAAAATATCACCTTCGCAGAGGTTTGTAAGAATTGCGGCAAGATCGCCAACACGCTCAAGCACTGGCCCAGATGTTGAACGCAGGTTTGAACCCATTTCCCGGGATATAATGTTTGCGAGGGTTGTTTTACCAAGGCCGGGAGGTGCATAAAAAAGACAATGATCAAGTGCCTGCCCCCTTTTTTTTGCAGCATCAATAAAAACTTTTAAGTTTGCTTTTAATTTATCTTGTCCAATAAACTCTTCAAGAGTTTGCGGGCGCAAAGAGTTTTCAAAATTTTTCTCTTCAATATCTATTGGTTCTTGGTTGATTATTTCATTTTCCATAGTTTTATAAGTTTTTAAGCGATAATTTTATTAGTTGTGCGGCAGTTAAATCTTTTGTAGTACTTTGCGTCATAAGTTTTTCAAGCACATCTCTTGATGCGGCCTCGCGGTATCCAAGCGCCACAAGCCCTGCCAGGGCCTCTGCCATAGGCCCACCTAAAAATGAATCTTCCCACTTTTCTTTTCCGCTGTAATTAAATTCGCCTATTTTATCTTTCAGCGCCGCTATAATTTTTTCAGCAGTTTTTTTTGTAAAACCAAAAACACTGCAAAGCATATTTACATCTTTGCGCACCACAGCTCTTTTAAAATCTGGCAGCGACTTAATAACTTTATCAAAATAATCTAACGCTTTTTTTGCGCCTGCACCAGGAACTTCTTCTTTTAGCAGCAAAAAAATACCGCGTTCTTCATCTGATGTAAAGCCGTATAGCTTTGTAGTGCCTGAATACATTGCAACCGATTCTACAACGAACAACTTAACTTCATGACCAACTGGCCCGAGCTTTTGCGAAACAGAAATAGGAACTAACAGTTCATAACCCACACCTGCGGCTTCAAGAACCACTTTGTCCAAACTTTTTTCCTCAATAATACCGTGTATATGATTTAACATTTTATTGCCTGTGAAGTGTTTAAGTGACAAATAGCCATTGCAAGCGCGTCTGCCGCGTCATCTGGTTTTGGAATTTGAGGCAAACCAAGCACAAGTTTAACCATATGCTGCATCTGGTTTTTATCTGCTGCCCCATATCCGGTAAGCGCAATTTTTATGTGTTTTGGATTGTACTCAAAAACAGGAACATTATGTTCTGCCGCGGCAAGCAAAATAACCCCTCGCGACTGCGCTACTGCGGCAACTGTTCTTGCCTGTTTTGAAAAAAACAACTCCTCTATAGCAATTACTTCCGGCTTATTTTTTTCTATTATATTGCACAGAGTTGTGTGAATTTCTTTAAGCCTTTGAGGTAATTTTTGCGATGGACTTGTAACAACACAACCGTAATCAAGCATTGACATTAATCCGCGGGGCGATTTTGAAACAACACCCCAGCCGGTCATGCTTAGGCCTGGGTCTACTCCAAGTACTATCATAGGCACTCATCACTTCTTATTTTCAATTGCTTCCAACTCTTCTTTTGTTATGTCAAAATTTGAGAAAACATTTTTTACATCTTCATGTTCTTCAAGGTTTTCCATAAGATTAAGCATATTTTTTGCATCTTTTCCGGTTACTTTAACATAGGTTTGTGGTAGCATAGATAACTCTGAAATGCTAATAGCGATGCCGGATTTTTCAACACCAGCTTTTACTTTTTCAAAATCTTGCGGGCTGGTAAAAATTTCATAAACTTCCGGATCATCGGTTGCGAAATCGTCTGCTCCAAGCTCTAAAGCGAGTGTCATAAGTTTTTCTTCATCTGCTTTATCTTTTTCAATAGATATATAACCCTTTTGAGAAAACATCCATCCTACACAACCATTTTCACCAAGGTTTCCGTTACTCTCTGAAAACATATTTCTTATTTCTGAAGCTGTACGGTTTTTATTATCAGTTGTTACTTCAACCATTATCGCAACACCGCCTGGCCCGTATCCTTCATACATTATTTCTTCATAGATAACACCAGGAATTTCCCCGGTGCCCCTTTGAATGGCCTTTTTTACATTGTCCGCAGGCATATTGGCTTCTTTTGCCAAATCAACAACCTTTCTTAGACGCGCATTATTCTCTATGCTTCCACCGCCAGAGCGGGCGGCCACAGAAATTTCTCTGATTATCCTTGTAAAAACCTTCCCGCGTTTTGCATCAATTATTGCTTTTTTGTGTTTTATTCCTGACCATTTTGAATGTCCTGACATCTTTGCTCCCTTTACTCACTTTTTATATAAATTTTATTTACTCATTTGATAAAATTATTTTTTAAGCTTCTATGTTTTGCGTTATTTATATATAATTATACCGCCTAAGTCAAAGTGAGCTAAAAGTATTATTATGAAATAATTATTTGACTTAAACATAAGTTTTGCAAAACCAAATTAACTACTTCCCATTGCCATTTGCGTTTTTAAGCATCTGCCTTATCCTATCTGCTTTTTCAACTGCATCTTTATTATTCGGGTTTGTTTTTACAACATTTTCTATTTCTTTTAGTGCTTCTTGAAAGTTGCCAATTTTTGCAAGAGCAACTGATAGGTTTGTTCTTGCAAGTTCGTTTGAAACATCCTTTGAAAGAAGTAATTTATATTGGCTAATTGCCTCTGAAACTTTACCCAATGTATAGTATATATTTGCAAGATAAAAACGCACTTTTAAACTTTCAGGAGAAGCACTTAAAAACTCCTCACACATTATTTTTGCCTGATCCCAATGTCCCAAATTAACGGCCTCTTCAATTTTCTTTATTTTTATGGCTCTGCTAATTGTTTCTTTGTCAGTCATACCTGCCTTTGCAAGCACACTTGAATAACTTGCCGATAACTGCTCATCATCCGGGTATTTGTTAATTAGTTCTTTTAGTGTTTCTGCAGCCTCTTTGTTGCGGCCCTGCCGTGTTAAAAAAACAGAGAGGTTTTGCAACGCCTGCTTTGAGCCATCAGAAATCAATGCATACTGTTTATACAGTTCAACACCAGCACTTTCATAAACTGGTGAAGAAATAAATATGCCGCCAAGAGCATTATAACCCTCAAAAAGCATTGGGTTTATACGCAAAGCGCTTGTATAGGCATTCATCGCTTCTTTGTCTTTGCCCTGTTGTTTAAACACTATTCCTTCATTGTAATATATTTCATCGTATCCAGCGTTTGCATTTAATGAGGCATTATACATTCCAAGTGCTTTTTCTTTTAAGCCAAGCATTGCATAAGTGTTTGCAAGCTCATAATTATTGTTTACATCAGTTTTTTGATACGAGTATGCTTTTTCAAGCAATGGCAGTGCCTGAGCAAAAGCGCCCCTTTGTGAGAACTGATAACCCTGAAAATAATTTATTTCACCAATAAAACCAGAAGCAAAGCGCAGCAATAATGATACGCAAAGAACTATAAAAATAATCAGCATAACTTTTTGCCAATTTTTATTTGTTTTCTCTTTTTTAAAATTCTCGGCTTTTGTTATTGAAGTTAAAAGCCCTGCATTCCACCAATAAAGAAACGCTGGCACGGCAAAATGTAGCGACACATTGAGCATATTATCTGCAAGCATACCAGCAAGAGATGAAAGAAGACCGATTGCAACAAATTTTTTCTGGCCTTGAGTATTTTTGATTATTGAAATACCAAACGAAAATAATGCAACAAGAAACCACAAATAAACCCCAAGCCCCAGAAAACCACTTTGCGATAAAATTTCTAAAAATTCATTGTGCGCGTTGTTTGCGTGTGTTCTAAATGTTTTATAGGCATCAATAAATAGATGTCTGCCCTGATAATATGGAAAGAAAAGCTCGAAACACCCAAAACCAACACCTAAAACAGGTTTTTCAACTGCCATGTTCCACGCACACGACCAAATAAGCTGACGCTGTGTTATGGAACCGTAATACTTGACATGTGAAGTTTTTGCCTCGGTTAAGCGGTCAAATATTGCCGAGCTATAAGCTGGGCCATTTCCCCTTGGCCAGAGAATGCCAACAACCAAAACTAATCCGAAAAACACTATTAGAAATTTTAGGTTCTTTTTGAACACTTCCCTTTCAAAGTAAATTAAAAGCATTACAAGTGTCACCATTGAAACCGCAAAACCAATCCAAGAAGAACGGGTAAGCGTACACAAAAGAGCACCTAAATAAATAATAGACAAAAGTAAATAAATAAGTTTGTTTGAGGTATCTTTTGATTTAAATATGTTTACAACCGCTATAGGTAAAACTAAAACGAGATACGATGAGAAGAAATTAGGGTTACCAAATGTAGAAACACACCGGTTACCAAATGGATTTAGCGTTTGAGACCAGAAAAGCTCTATGCCAAAATACTGCAGTATTCCATAGACAGATGCAAAAAATGCAACAAGAAAAACTGTGTTTTGTAAAAAATTTCGGTTTTTATCGGTTACAAAGTGCCTGGCCGCATAATAAACCAGAAACATATTTGAAAAAATAAATATCCAACGTTTAAGACCTTCATTTAATACCGATAAACCAATATTCGGCTGAGAATAATTGCAAATTAAAGAAACAAGCCAGCTTAAACTGATAACCGAGAAAAAAGTAATAAATGGCAGGTCAACGGGTGTTTTTTGAAACTCAAGATTGTTTTTTTTGATAGCTTCACTGGCACGCAAGGCCCACAACAAAAGCACTATAGCTTCCAGTAAAATTATCTGAAAGTAATAGGGGTTGCGCGTTAATGCAGTAAAAAAAATAAGCGGAGGAACTGCAATTAAAGCAAAAAGTAGTGCAGAGTATATTGCCTGCATTTTAATCACTTAAGCCCAAAAACCTTTTTTACATCCGGGTCATCGGGGTTAGCTTTCCTTAACTCTTCCCATAGCGCGCGGGCGCTGGCCATATCACCTGAGTTTGCATAAAGTATTGCCAAATTTTTTGTTATGTTTAAATGTCCGGGCACAAGTTCAAGGCCCTTTTTGTAATACTCTTTTGCTTTTGGTGCATTACCTGTACCAAACATTAAATTACCTAAATACATATAAGTTTCGGCATACTCTGCCAACCTTCTTTTGCTCCAGTTTTCTACCCATGCGTTGTGTGGCGGAGCTTTTAATTTTTCAGGGTAGTTTATGTGCTCAAGATATGCTTCTTCGGCTTTTTTGACATCACCAAGCTGCAAGTAGATATAAGCAATTCTGTAATAATTCACAGAGAATATCGGGTCTATTTCTTTATAACGATTTAATTCGTAAAGTGCTTTATTGTAAAGCTCTTTAAGTTTATTTTGATGTTCCTGCATTGCAACGGTATCCCCTTTTGCGCGAGCTTCTTCTACCCTTCGTTTTTCGTCTTCGGCCCACTTAATATAAATTAACCCTGCCTGATGGCGCGACTGCACATAGTTTGGCGCAAGTTTCCAGACATCTTCGTACTTTTTAATGGCGTTGTTGCCGTCTTCTGCGACCCAGCGGTCGTTATAGACATTGCCCATAAAGTAGTGTGCCATAATAAAAGATGGGTTTTCCTTTACCACTGTACTATAACTTGCCAAAGCTTTGTCCCACTGGCCTTGTTTTGAGTAGAAAATACCAAGGTTATGTTTCATATCTGCGTCAAAATAACCGTAAAATATCTTAACAAAAAAAGCCACTGCTATAATTATAATTATCTGAACAACCCTGCGGGCAGAAAGAGGTAGAAGAGTTTTTGGGTTTGGCGACGGTGGCGGTGTTTTAGCACTTAGAGGATTGTGAATACACAAACTGCCAATGATGCCTATTAACAACCACAAGAAAATGCCCGATGAAACAAAACGCAAAGAAACACACACCATATTATGCGAAAGCTGTGCTATTAAAGAAGAAAGAATACCAAGCTGATAATATGCCCGGATATCTAAATATTTTTTTAGCGGGTCCTGTTCGCTGAAAGCTCTGAGGTTTTTAAAAGATATAAAAAGAAATGTTCCAAGCAGCCAAAGGAAAATACCAAAACCAATGTAGCCCTCATCATACCAAACCTCAAGGTACTCATCCTCTGGGTGGTCGCTTTCAGTGTTATGCTTGGCTTCTATAAAGAATATCTGAGGCCTTCTAAAGGCAGGATAAGTAACATAATAAGAGCCGATCCCCGTGCCAATCCATGGGTTTGTATTTATCATTTCCCATGTAGAAATCCATGTAAAAATTCTAAATGAACCACTGTCAGTGCGTTCTCTTAGGTTTTCCTTTATACCAAAATAGGCTACAGCCATTGAAACAATCATAGCTCCTATAATTACATACTTCAGCCATTTCTTTTTTGTCCTTAAGAAAAAAATAACCAATAAAAACGCAAAAGCAACAAGGCCTACGGCAAAACCAAGCCATGCACCCTTTGAGCCGGTTTGTACAACGCAAAAAGCCGTCATAAACCATAAAAATAAATATATGGGCTGGCGTCTTCTAAAGAACATAGCAAGAATTATCGGACTCATAACTACGAGGAAGTCGCCAAAAAAGTTTGGGTTTCCAAATGTTGAAAATATTCTAGTGCCAAATGCCATACGCCAAACAAACGGGTCAAGACCTTTTTCAAGCCCTGCAAAATATTTTGCATCCAAATACTGAATAATGCCGTAAAATGTGGCAACAAATGTTGCCCAAAATAAAACCTTAAACAAAATCGAAAACTTCTGGTCGCTGTCAAACTCCTTTATTACAATCAAGGCAATAAAAATGTAAATAATACGCTTCACAAGCTCATTCCAGCTTGCGTAAAAGAAATACGAGTGCGAAAAAGAAAACACCCCTGAAAGCAAGAAAGCAACCAAAGGCAATATAATTATAAGGTTCTTATTTACAAACTCCAAAAAATCTTCTTCAAGCAGTTTTATCATCCACACACCTATAAAAATAGTACCAAGAATTTGTACTAGTGTTATTTTAATTTGGGCCGAATCGTATGTACGAAGGTAAAACGCGATTGACACCAAAAAATAAAAAAAAGGCAAACCCCACGCGAGAACTTTTTCACTAACCAACCTAATTAAAGCTGAAATTTTTTCTTCCGCGATAGCCATCTTAATTGCTCCGTTAATAAATTATTTTATTTTTAGTTTGCGCGATATACTTTCTATCTTTTAGCGCATCTATGTTTTCTTTTCCAAAATTGAACGATAATGCTAAGCGGTGAGTTTGCCCCAAATCGCCATTACTAAGCCATGCGTAATCAAAACTAACTTGCCCAATATATACACCAAAACCGGCGCTTAGGCCGTTTATACCGTCTATTTTGTTATTGTTAAGCAAGTATCTGTAACCACCGCGCAGCCAAAACGCATCATCTGCCTTAATTTCTAAGGAAACCTTTGCCTCGTTATTTCCATCAATGCACATTGCACTGCCTGCCGAAAGCCACATTGGCTCATCTACCTGTGAAGCATAGTTTAAGTATAGGGTTGAGGGCAAATCAAAGCCCTTAAGCGCCGGGCCAATATCACTAAAGCCAAAATTAAGTTGAGAGTTTGTATTTTTGGGGTAATAAAATAAAGAACCGCTAAGTGATGTGCCACATGTTGAATTTGAATCTATAACTTCATTAATACCCTTTAGTGCAAAACCAAAGCTAAACTCACTTGATGTTGCATATCCGTATGCTGCCTGCACATAGGCATCATAAAAATCAAAAGATGAAAGTTCTTTATAATTGCTTGCAGCTGTCGGGTCATAAACAACTTTAGTAAGCCCCTGAGTACTAAGATGCGCAAGGCTAAGAGAGTAACCAGAATTTTTACCAAAATAATTGGAAAAACTAAAAATACCAAAACCAAGTTCTTGCGCCAACATAGAGTAATCGGCACTGATTTTTATTTTTTTTTGCCATGGCAAGAATGCAGGGCTGGAAAATGGCAAAACATTAGAAACATAATAATCCATGCCTGCAAGCGCAGCGGAACGGGTATTACTTGGAAGCTTAAGGAATGAAAAAACAGTCGTACCACTTGTGGCGCCGTAAGCGCTTAACGCAGTAGAAACGAGAAATACAACTAAGATTATTTTTTTAACCCGCATTTTGCAATAGGTTTGTACGGTGTTGGACCCCGAAGGGGAAGAACCGAGACGAAAGAGACGGAGACAGTTTTGACGCAAAAACCGCAGATAATGGTGATTCCATTGGCAAGGGTTTTGCGGAAAAAAATGTCCCGTATCTTTTGACGAATTCCAAATTTTATTGCAAAATTCAGGTTTAATCAAGGTTTCCCCAAGGTAAATTAACCAAAGCCAAGGAAGGGATTTGAACCCTCGACCTGCAGTTTACGAAACTGCTGCTCTAGCCAGCTGAGCTACCTTGGCAAAAAAAATATGGGCAATGCAGGGCTCGAACCTGCGGCCCCTTCCTTGTAAGGGAAGTGCTCTTCCGCTGAGCTAATTGCCCGTACTATCTTTTTGGGTTTTTGATTATACAAATTAGGAATGTTTTTTCAAAGTTCTTTTGAAAATATAATCAACATTTGCAAGGTGTTTTTCAAGCGAAAAACACTTTTTTATTTCATCTTTTGTTAGTAGCTTTGTTATTTGTGTGTCGCTTGCAACCACATCGGCCAAGGATTTTTTTGACTCTCTTGCCTCAAAAGCCGCTCGTTGCATTATTTTATACGCATCTTCCCTGCTTTTGCCTTTATCTACAATTGCAAGCAAAAGTGCCCCTGAAAAAATAGTGTCTTCAGATTTTTTTAGATTTGAAAGCATGTTCTGCGGATACACTCTTAAGTCGGAAAGCATATAATTTGTTCTATACAACATATAATCAAGAGCTATTGCGGCATCTGGCAAGATAATCCTTTCTGCCGATGAATGGCTTATGTCTCTTTCATGCCAAAGCGCTATATTTTCAAGACCTGTTGCAACATAGCCTCTCAGCAGGCGTGCCAAACCGCAGATGTTTTCTGAAATTATCGGGTTACGCTTGTGCGGCATTGCGGACGATCCTTTCTGACCTTCACTAAATGGCTCTTCAGCCTCAAGCACTTCGGTTCTTTGTAAGTGGCGAATTTCAAGTGCAATCCTTTCAAGCAAACTGCCAACAATGGCTATACGGCAAAGGTAAACAGCATGCCTGTCGCGCGGAACAATCTGTGTAGAAACTGGTTCTGCCTTTAAGCCCATTTTTTTGCAAACATACTCTTCAACTTTTGGATTTAAGTGAGCAAATGTTCCAACAGCGCCGGAAATTTTACCATAAGATACATAATCTTTTGTTGTTTCTATAATTGAACGCGCCCTGAGCATTTGTGAGTACCAACCAAGTACCTTTAAACCAAAAGTTGTTGGTTCTGCGTGTACGCCGTGCGTTCTGCCCATTGTAGGAGTAAATTTATATTTGATTGCAAGTTTTTTTGTTGTGGCCGTTAAAGCGTCAATTCCTTTCAGTAAAAGGTCGCAGCTCTTTGCAAGTTGCACCCCAAGTGCCGTGTCAAGCACATCAGAAGAAGTCATGCCAAGGTGCAAAAACCTCGCCTTTGGCCCAACACTTTGCGCTATTTGAGTAAGAAAAGAAATAACATCGTGTTTAACGGTTTTTTCAATTTCGGCAATTTTGTTTACATCTATTTTTGCCTTGCGACGAATTTCTTTTACGACACTCATCGGCACAATAGAATCTTTTGCCATTGCCTCTGCCGCAAGCAGTTCAACTTCAAGCATAATTTTAAATCTGTTTTCATCTGACCAAATGGCGGACATTTCAGGCCTGCTGTAGCGGGGAATCATTTATCCTCCAGAATAATTTTTATAGCTTTTGGGTATAAATCATGTTCTACTTTTAAAACTCTTTGCGCCAATGTCTGCGGCGTGTCATTTACAAGCACCGGCACTTCAATTTGTGCTACTATTTTGCCGTGATCGTAGTGTTCATCTACCAAATGCACAGTTGCGCCACTTTTGCTTTCTTTTGCCGCAATTACCGCCTCATGCACAAGGCGGCCATGCATTCCTTTGCCTCCGAACTTAGGCAAGAGGGCCGGGTGAATATTTAAAATTTTGCCTTTAAACACATTTATTAAATTTGTTTCAATTTTTTGCATAAAGCCGGCAAGACACACTAAATCAACTTTATACTTCATCAGTTCCTGTAAAATGGCATCAGAAAACTCAAGAGAAGTTGTAAACTTTTTCCTGTCTACAAAAACTCCGGCTATGTTATTGTTTTTTGCTCTTTGTAATGCATAAGCATCGGATTTATTTGATATTACAACATAAACCTGAGCAATGTCTTTTAAAACTCCATTTTTACAAGCTTCTATTATTGCCTCTAAATTACTGCCGCCACCGGAGACAAGCACACCTATTCTTTTCATTATTTTTTATAAAAGCTCCACGCTTTTTTTGCCGGAGACAACTTTCCCAATTATCTTTGAACCTTTTAAATATTTGCAAACTTGTGCAGCTTTATCAGCTTTTACAATTACAACCATACCAATTCCCATATTGAGCGTACGGTAAATATCTTTTTGCGGCACATTGCCTTTCTGCTCTACAAGTTTAAATATTGCCGGTACTTTCCATGATTTTTTATCTATTACAACTTTACAATTTTGTGGAAGTATTCTTTCTATTTTATCGTAAAAGCTGCCGCCGGTTATATGCGCAATTCCACTTACTGTTTTGGCACCGCCAAACTTGCTAAGCAAACCAAGAATTTCTTTTACATATATTTTTGTTGGAGCAAATAAAGCTTTGGAGTGTTTTTTTAACTCGGCTTCCGAAAATACTTTTCTTATTAAAGAATATCCATTAGAGTGCGGTCCTGATGAAGGCATCCCAAGCAGCACATCACCCGGTTTTATGTTTTTACCGCTTATCTCTTTGCCTTTTTCCACAACACCAACACAAAAGCCGGCAAGGTCGTACTCGCCATCTTTGTAAAAACCAGGCATTTCGGCTGTTTCACCACCGATTAGCGCGCAAGCTGAAATATCACAACCCTTTTTTATACCTAAAATAACCTGCTCGCTAAGGTTTACATCAAGCTTACCGCAGGCAAAATAATCAAGAAAAAATAATGGTTTTGCACCAACACAAATAATATCATTAACATTCATTGCCACAAGGTCAATACCAACTGTATTATGTTTGTTAAGCAAAAATGCAATTTTAAGTTTTGTTCCAACGCCGTCAGTTGAACTGACAAGGTTGTACTTTGTTTTCTCAAGCGGAAACAAACCGCCAAAGCCGCCAATTTTCGGGAGTTTCTTTTTAATTCTTTTCACAAGTTCGTTGCCGGCATCAATATTTACACCAGATTGTTTGTAGGTTATCTGCATTTTTTCCTCAAATAAAATTATTTTCTACTTCCGGGTTTTATAGGTGTGTTACCAGCTTTGCACATAGGACAATCTTCCGCCTTGTAACTTTTTACATCTAAACTTAGCAAAGATACTAACGGCACTCCAAAATTAACCTTGCCGCCGCTACGGTCAACCAAAGAGGCACAGCATACAACAATACCGCCAAGCCCAGAAACAACTTCAATAACTTCTCTTGTGGAAAGACCTGTTGTAACTACATCTTCTACTACAAGAACTCTCTCGTCTTTTGCAATAGAAAAACCACGCCTCAAAACAAGTTTACCTTCCACTCGCTCGCAAAATATGGCTCTTTTATTTAATGCTCTGCCCATCTCTTGACCTATTACAATGCCTCCAAGCGCAGGAGAGATAACCAAGTCAATATCTTCTTTTATTGCCGCTTTAATTTTTTGCGCGATGCCTTGCGCAAGCACAGAGGCATCAGCCGGGTGCTGGAGTATTAAAGCCGATTGAAAATAAGTATCTGAATGCAAACCACTAGAAAGTAAAAAATGCCCGGAAAGTAGTGCGTTTTTTTCTTCAAATAATTTTTTAACTTTTATAGCGTCCACTTATTCCCCCAATTCTTTTGCAATTTTTTCTGCGGCAAAAGCAGGGTTTTGAGCTTCTATTATTGGCCTGCCAACAACTATAAAATCTGCACCGGCACTAATTGCCGCCGATGGCGTTGCAACTCTTACTTGATCATCTTTTTTGTCGTCTGAAAATCTAATACCCGGTGTAACCACTTCAAAAGTTTTGCCGCAACAATTTTTTATTGCCGCAATCTCAAGCGGTGACGCTATTACGCCATCTACACCCGCACTCTTTGCAAGGCAAGCCCTTGCAATAACTTCTTGAGGGTCACTTGCCTGACTTGTAAGCACGGTTACTGCCCAAAGCTTTGGCCTGCCCTCAACTGATGCGGCCTCTTTTAGCATATCAATCCCGCCACAAGAGTGCAGTGTTAAACTATAAACCCCAAGCTCTTTTGCCGATTGAACCGAACGGCGAACCGTCGCAGGAATATCGTGAAACTTAAGATCTAAAAATACTTTTTTATTTAACGAGTGAATCCCATCAATTATTTTATGTCCTGAGTTTAAAAATAAAATCGGACCAACTTTAAAAACATCTACAAAATTAGAGAGTTCTTTAACCATTGCTATGACCTTGTCGTATTCATAAATATCAAGAGCCACAATCAGCTTTTTCATACTTTTACCTGCCCAATTATCTCTTTTACAGAACGAATTTTATTTATTTTTAAATATGTCTCAATTCCGTCTGAAATATCTGCGGCGGCGCTTGGGTTTATAAAAGTTGCACTACCAACACAGACAGCACTCGCACCCGCAAGCATAAACTCTATGGCATCTTCACCGCTCATTATTCCACCGCCGCCAATTATTGGAGCATGAGTTTCCTTATAAACTTCCCAAACCGCCCGTATGGCAAGTGGTTTAATTGCAGGGCCCGATAATCCGCCTGTAATTGTTGATAGTTTTGGCTTGCGGGTTTTAATATCAATTGCCATGGCCGGGAATGTATTTACAAGCGATATTACGCTTGCACCCGCATTCATTGCGTTTGCGGCAACTCCAGCAATATCTGAAAGCTGTGGAGAAAGTTTTACAATAATTGGCACGCAAGATAACTTAGCGCACTTACGCACAATCTCTCGCACCAAATTTTCATCTTGGCATATAATCTTTTTTTTGAGATTCGGGCATGATAGGTTTAACTCTATTGCGGAAAGCCAGCTTATGCGTTTTAGGCGCGATACAATTTCAACATAATCATTTGCACTTTTGCCGGCAACACTTACAATTACCGGAATCCTTAGTTTTTTTAGCTCCGGCAATTTTTCTGAAATAAACTTATCTATGCCAATATTTTGAAGACCTATCGTATTTAAAAGACCACTTGTGCATTCAGCTATGCGTGGCAGCGGGTTGCCTTCCCTTGGTTCAAGCGTAACCGTCTTAGTTATTATGCCACCAAGTTTTTTGTAGTCAAGCAGATCACTCAGCTCACTTCCGTAACCGAAAGTTCCTGATGCAACTAAAACTGGCCCTTTTAATTTAACTGTTCCAACATTTATCATCTTAATTTAGCAACCTTTTTGTGTTTCTGATACTATCTGTGGATATAATTATCAATATAATCCTTGGATTATACTGCTAATTTCAAACACCGGGCCGTCGGCGCAAACGCGCTTGTACTCGCCATTTATTTTAACTACGCACCCTTGGCAAACACCAGTACCACAGGCCATTTTTTCTTCAAGTGAGGCATACCCGTTTACTCTATTTTTTTTGCAAATTTCTGCAACTTTACTAATCATGGCATTGGGTCCACAAGTAAACACAATTGGGTTTTTATAATCGGTTAACATTTCCATAAATATGTCCGTCACAAAACCTTTTGTTCCAACCGAGCCATTTTCTGTAGCTACAAACACTTCACATCCAATTTTTTTAAAGAAATCAATTTGTATTATATCTTTTGCCGTTTTTGTTCCATAAAAAACTATGCTTTTTGTTTTAAGTTTTGAGGCAAGAAAAGAAAGTGACGCAACCCCAGTGCCGCCAGCTACAAGTATTGGAGTTTTGCCTTTCATATTGGAAAATAAATAAGCATTGCCAAGCGGGCCAAGCACACTAAGTTTTTGACCCACTTTAAGTTCTGCGAGAGAATTTGTGCCAGCACCAACAATTCTGTAGATAAACTCTACTGCTCCATCATTTGCAAGCGAAACGCTTAATGGCCGGCGTAAAAAAACCCCGGGCACTTTTATCTGACAAAATTGTCCGGGAAGACATTGCCGGGATAACTCTTTTGCATCAAAAACTATTTTCCAATATCCCTGAGCGATACAGCTATTGCGCCGTATGGTTAATAAATAATCCCTTCTTTGTGTGACCAGACTATCTTACCCCCAACTATAGTGTATGCGGCAACTCCCTTTAATTTTTTGCCCAAATAAGGGGAGTTGGAACTTTTTGATATAAAGCTGTTTGCGATAAAAACCTTTGAAGGGTCGATTATTGTTATATCAGCCCTTTTACCTTTAGATAATGAACCCCTATCAGTTAAAGCAAATATCTTTGCCGGGTTAGCTGTGAACTTTGCAATTAATTGTTTTAACGAAAGTATTTTTTTATCAACAAGGTACATTAACGACAACGAAAGCATTGTTTCTAATCCTATTATTCCAAAAGGCGCAATGTCAAACTCGCGGCTTTTTTCTTCCCGGCTATGTGGCGCGTGGTCTGAAGCTATACAATCAATTGTGCCATCTGCAAGCCCTGCCTTAATTGCCACTACATCTGCCGCGGTACGAAGCGGCGGGTTCATTTTTGTACTTGTGCTATAACCTTTTACGGCTTCATCTGTTAAAGAAAAATAATGAGGGCATGTTTCTGCCGTAACATTTATTTTTTTCTTTTTTGCCTGCCGAACAATGTCAACAGAGCCGGCGGTAGATATGTGAGCCACATGCAAATACCCACCTGTAAGTTGAGCAAGCATAACATCGCGGCTGACCATTATCTCTTCGGCCTGAGGCGGTATGCCGCGCAAGCCAAGCAACGTTGATGTGAAACCCTCATTCATCACGCCATTCTTTGCCAAATTTTTATCTTCACAATGAGCAATTACCGGTAAGTTAAACATTTTTGCGTATTCAAGCGCCCTGCGCATAACAAGTGAGTTTGAAACCGGGCTGCCATCATCTGAAATTGCAACAACACCGGCCTTTTTTAGAACACCTATTTCGGCAAGTTCTTCGCCGGCAGAACCGCGCGTTATACAACCAATCGGATGAACATTTACAAGCCCTTCTTTTTGAGCTTTTAATAAAATAAACTCAACCGCGGGTGCATTATCAAGCGCCGGCTTTGTGTTTGGCATACAAAGAACTGTCGTAAAACCGCCCTTTGCCGCCGCACAAGTACCGGTCGCGATTGTTTCTGCTTCTTCCCTGCCGGGTTCCCTTAAATGCGTGTGAACATCTATTAATCCAGGCGCAACTATAAGGTTTGTAGCATCTATTATTTTATCTGCAATAACTTTTATGTTTTTTGCAACCGCGACTATTTTGCCGTCTTCAATTAACACATCGGCTTGTTTGTCAAAGTTGTTTGCCGGGTCTATTACGCGGCCACCTTTTATTAGTGTCTTCATTGTGCCGCCTCCAAAACTGATGCCTTGCCATTTTGTTTTTTGCTTCCAAGCAGGTATAAAATTGCCATACGCACCGCTATGCCGTTTGTCACCTGTTCCCTTATTACTGCATTTGGGCTATCTGCGACTTCTGAGGAAATTTCTATGCCTCTATTCATTGGGCCAGGGTGCATTATAAGCACATCGGGCTTTGCCATACGCAAGCGTTGGGCATTCATTTGGTAAAGTTCAACATACTCGTGTATTGACGGGAACATATTTTCCTGCTGACGCTCAAGCTGTATTCTTAAAATGTTTACTACATCAACACCTTCCAATGCTTCATCTATGTTGTAGAACACTTTTACTCCAAGCTTTTCTATACCTTTTGGGATAAGTGTCGGTGGGCCTGCTACACTCACTTTTGCCCCAAGCTTAGTGAGTGCCCAAATATTTGACTTTGCCACTCTACTGTGCAAAATATCACCCACCAGTAGTACAGTCAAGCCCTCAATTTTATTTTTTTTATCACGCATTGTGTAAGCATCAAGTAACCCTTGAGAAGGGTGTTCGTGAAAACCGTCACCGGCATTTATTATTGAAGCGTTTAGGTTTTTGGCAAGTATCGCAGGCGCACCCGCCAAATTGTGCCTGATTATTATTATATCGGCCTTCATTGCCTCCATAGTTTTGCCCGTATCTATAAGGCTTTCCCCTTTTACTACGCTTGATGAGGATACAGCTATGCTTACAACATCGGCTGAGAGGCGTTTTGAGGCGATTTCAAAAGATGTGCGGGTTCTGGTGGATGGTTCGTAAAACAGGTTTACTACAGTTTTACCTCTAAGGGCGGGAACTTTTTTGATGGAACGGGTGAAGAGGTTTTTAAATGGTTTGGCGGTGTTTAAAATTAATTCAATTTCGCTTTTGTCTAAAAATTCAATACCAAGTAAATCTTTGCTTTTTAACCCAGAGATTTTTTCCATTTTAATCCTTTAAAAGAATTACTCTGTCGGCTCCGTCAAGCTCGCTAACTTCAAGCTTAACCTTGTCAGTTGGTTTTGTAACAATTGCCATACCAATAAAGTCGGGTGCTATGGGTAACTCCCTGTTACCTCGATCAACCAATACCGCAAGTGCTATGCTTTTGGGCCTGCCAAAATCCATTATGCCATCAAGCGCGGCACGTACAGTTCTGCCTGTAAAGAGAACATCGTCAACCAGGATTATTTTTTTATCTGAAACCTCAAATGGCAGGTCGGTTTCTTTTATAGCCCGTGTGGCCGATGTTGTGGCAACATCATCACGGTAAAGTGTTGTATCTATAAACCCAAAAGGGATTTTTGTTTTATTTGTGGTATTTAACAACTCAGCGATTCGTTTTGCCAGGTACTTGCCTCTTGTTTGAATACCTACAATCGCCAGCAAGCTTAGGTCTTTGTTTGCTTTTGCAATTTGCACGGCAAGAGCTTTAAGAATTTTTGTAATTTCGGTTTTGCCAGCAATTATTTTTTCCATTTATTTTGTGTTTTGTTCAACAAACTTTGCTATGCCAACTTTTTGTAATTTTGCATTTTTTTCGTTTACGTTATTGGCCAATTTTTTTCTGTATAAAATAAGCTTTTGCAGAATTTCGTTATCTTTAATGGCAAGTATTTGCGCGGCAAGAATGCCGGCATTTACAGCACCTGCTTTACCTATGGCTACGGTTGCAACCGGAATACCCTGAGGCATTTGAACTATTGAAAACAGCGCGTCTTGTCCGCCAAGCGCTTTGCTTTCAATTGGCAACCCTATTACGGGTTTTAATGTTTTTGAGGCAACCACACCGGGCAACGCCGCAGCCATACCTGCCGCAGCAATAAATACATCAGCACCGGCATTTTCACAATCTTTCACATACTTTATTACTTTATCGGGTGTTCTATGCGCTGAAGCCACAGCTATGCTGTATGCAATGCTTAATTCTTCCAAAATTTTTGTAGTGTTAACAATTATTGGCAGGTCTGAGTCGGAACCAACTACTATTGCAACTTTTATTTTCTTCATATTTTCACCCTTACAGCGCTTTTTTTGCTATGTCTTTTCTGTAATGCATACCTTCAAAACTAATTTTTTCTACTGCTTCATAAACTTTTTTTATAGCACTTTTTATGTTCTCAGCTATGGCCGTTACCCCAAGAACCCTGCCACCTGAGGTTAGCAAAACGCCATTTGCTTCTTTTGTTCCGGCATGAAAGATTAGAATGTCATCTTGTTTTGATGCATTATCAAGGCCATTAATTACCCGGCCTGTTGTGTACTCACCCGGGTAACCAGCGCTTGATAGTACAACACATACTACCGATTTATTATACCAATCTATGTTTATTTTGTCTAATTGATTTTCATTGATTTTCTGGGCTATTTCAACAAAATCTGTTTTTAATAATGGCAATAGTGCCTGTGTTTCCGGGTCGCCAAAACGACAGTTAAACTCAAGAACCGATGGCTCAGAATTATTTATCATCAAGCCAATGTATAAAACACCTTTATAATTTATGCCATCTTTGCGCAAACCGTCAAGCACAGGTTTTATAATTAATCTTTCAGTTTTTTTCTTTAACTCATTTGTGAAAATCGGTGCAGGGCAATACGCCCCCATACCGCCTGTGTTTGGGCCCTGGTCATTGTCAAAAACTCTTTTGTGGTCTTGAGAAGCGGGCATTATAGAGTAGTTTTTGCCATCGGTGAATATTAAAACCGATACCTCTTCCCCATTTAAGAATTCCTCTATTACAATTTCTTTACCTGCTACGCCAAAAGCTTTGCCACTTAAAAACTCTCCTGCAATCTCTTTTGCATTCTTTGAGTTTTCACATATTACAACACCCTTACCGGCGGCAAGGCCGCTCGCTTTTATAACAATTTTGTCGCTTTCCGGAAAACTATCTAAAAAAACTTCCGCATTTTCTATATTTGTAAACACACCATATTTTGCGGTGGGCACTTTATATTTTTGCATAAAGTTTTTTGAAAATGCCTTGCTGCCTTCAAACATTGCCGCAGCTTTATTTGCCCCAAAAACTTTTAAGCCTAAGCTTTCAAAATAATCGGTAAGACCATTTACCAAAGGGACTTCAGGCCCTACAACGGTTAAGCCGATATTGTTTTCCTTCGCAAAATTGCCAAGAGCATAAAAATTGTCGGTTTTTATATCTACGCATTGAGCAATTTTTGCAATACCCGGATTACCTGGAATACAAAAAATTTTATCCACTTTTTTGCTTTGGTTTATTTTCCAGACAAGAGCATGCTCCCTTGCTCCGGAACCTATTACCAACACTTTCATATGAGATCCTTTATTTTGGGTTATGGCTGATTACTTCACCTTGTATTTACCGGTGAAGCATGCTGTGCAGAAGTCATGCGAGGGCATCTTTGTGGCATTTAACAAACCCTCAACGCTAAGATAGTGAAGTGAGTTTACATTAAGATATTTTCTTGTTTCTTCAATTGTTTTTTGTGCCGCTATAAGCTGGTCTTTATCTGGTGTGTCTATTCCGTAGTAGCAAGGCCCTATTATTGGCGGAGAACTTATTGCCAGGTGCACTTGCTTTGCGCCCGCATCACGAATCATTTTTACAAGTTTGCGCATTGTTGTGCCACGCACTATAGAGTCGTCTACAACTACAACACTTTTTCCCTTTAATATATCGCGCACGGGGTTGTACTTTATTTTTGCTCCAAAATCGCGAATATGCTGGCTTGGTTCTATAAATGTTCTGCCTATGTAATGATTTCTTATTAAACCCAACTCAAAAGGAACTCCTGATTCTTTGCTAAAGCCGATGGCAGCACTTTTTGCCGAGTCGGGTACTGGTATGACTATATCGGCTTTAAAACCTTTCGCAAGCCACTCTCTTGCAAGCACCGCGCCTAATTCTCTGCGCACTGTGTGAACACTTTTGCCAAAAATTGTGCTGTCTGGCCTTGAAAAATATATAAACTCAAATATACAAAGTGCTTTTTGCGAAACGGTTTTTGCAAACTTTATTGAATGCAGGCCATCTTTATCAATAACAAGCATTTCGCCCGGCTCAATATCGCGAACATACTTTGCACCAATTAAATCAAAAGCACAGGTTTCCGATGCCACAACCCAGCCGTTGCCAAACTTTCCAAGGCAAAGAGGCCTAAAACCCCAAGGGTCGCGAACCGCCACAAGCTTTTGCGGTGTCATAAAAAGCATTGAGTAAGCACCGCGAACCTTTGTTAAAGCATACTCTATGGCCTTTTCAAATGGTTTGTCGTTTGCGTGAGCAATTAAATGTAACACGACTTCGCTGTCTGATGTGGACTGAAATATAGAACCCTTTGCTTCAAGCTTAACTCTCCATTCATCGGCATTTACAAGGTTGCCGTTATGAGCAAGGGCAAGTTGGCCTTTTGCATATTTAATCAAAAGCGGTTGGCCGTTTTTTATTGAACTAACTCCAGTGGTGGAATAACGCACATGGCCTATTGCCATTCTTCCACGTAACTTTCCAAGATTGTCGGCATTAAAAATAGCCGCAACCTCTCCCATTTGCACCTCGGAGCTTATGCTTTCGCCATCACTTACAGCTATACCGGCACTTTCCTGTCCGCGATGCTGAATTGCATAAAGGCCAAGATAGGCTATTTTTGATGCTTCTGGATGGTTAAATACGCCAAATATTCCGCACATAGAGTTTTTGTTATTACTTAAATTTTCACTAATTGCAACCACGCGGCTAAGTATTATTTTACATAATTTACGGCATTTATGAAAATTTGCAAGCCATCGCCATGCCCGCCTTTGGCACCAACGCCTTTTCTGGAAGGGTGCTGAATTTTCCAAATGTATCTTTCAGGGTGAGGCATAAGGCCAAAAACATTGCCTTTTTTATTGCATATACCGGCAATGGCATTTTGTGAACCATTTGGGTTAAGCGGGAATTTATCTGTTGGTGCTACACCGTCGCTATACCTTAAAACCACCTGATTATTTTTTTCAAGTTCTTCAAGTGTAAGTTTGTTTGCAGCAACAAACTTGCCTTCACCGTGGGCTACAGGCAATTCAATAAATTCGGGCAGATCTTTTGTCCAGATGCAGAGGGTTTTCTTTTGCGCTTTTTGCAGTTTTACCCAACGGCACTCAAACTTATCAGAATCGTTAAAAGTAAGTGTGGTGCTTTGCGAAAATGTTTTTTCATCTGGCAACAGTCCCATTTTAACAAGCACTTGAAAACCATTACAGATACCGATTATTGGTTTACCCAAAAAAGCAAACTCTCTTATTTGCGCCCCCAGTTTATTTTTTACTTCATTTGCAAGAATTTTACCGGAGGCAATATCATCGCCGTAGGAAAACCCACCTGGTATGGCTAACAGCTGATAGTTGCTAAGTTTTTCCTTGCCAGAAATCAGGTCATTTATATGCACCCTCACAGTAGTTGAGCCGGCAAGTTCAAATGCCATTTTCGTTTCGTAATCACAGTTTGTTCCGGCGGTTCTAATTATAAGTGTCCTTGGTTTTGCCATAATTACCACTTTATTCCTTCGCTCCAAACTTTGTAAAGCATTCCAATATTTTCTTTTATTAATATCGTGCCATCGCGTTTCTGCCTAAAGATAAAATCTGAGGTTTTGCTAACTTCACCAAGATGAACAACACTCAAATCCTTAAAATGTTTCTCAAACGCTTTAATTTTTCCTTTATCCACTTCAACAATAAAACGGCTGTTTGATTCTGAAAATAAAGTCGACTCTATGCCAAGCCCTTGACTAAGCAAACAAGATATATCGGCGTTTACACCTTTTTTGCCTGCAAAAGCCATTTCAGCTAACGCAACCGCCAATCCGCCCTCACTGCAATCGTGGCAGGATGCAAGCATACCCTTTGAAGTTGACTCAAAAACTCTTTTCATAATCGCAAGCGATTTTTTTGCGTCAACTTTTGGCAACATACCGCCTTTTATGCCGTTTTCTTTGTAATAATGCGAGCCACCAAGTTCATCTTTTGTTTCACCTATTAAATAAATTGCATTTCCAACACATTTTAAATCCATAGTTAGAGTTTTACGCACATCTTCAACTATTGCAATTGCCGATATAAGCAATGATGGCGGGATGGAATAATGCTTGTCGCCAACCTTATATTCGTTATGCAATGAATCTTTGCCAGATATAAATGGAGCACCATATAGCTTTGAAAAATCGTAGCATGCCTGCGCCGCACGAACAAGAGAACCAAGCACTTCTTTTTTATACGGGTTCCCCCAGCAAAAGTTATCAAGTATGGCTACCTTTTGTGGGTTTGCCCCAACGCAAACCGCATTTCTAAGTGCCTCATCTATTGCAGAAGCCGCCATCCAGTATGAGTCAATCTTTCCAAACTCAGGGTTCATACCGTTTGAAATTGCTATGCCGCGATGCTTTGCGGCACTTTCAATACCGTCAATTGTGTACGGCCAAATTACAGCGGCATCGCCCGGGCCTTGCTTTGTTATATCTGATCCATGCAAAGGTTTAACAACGCTTTGCCCTTGAACCTCATGGTCATACTGTCTTATTATCCAATCTCGCGAACAGATGTTTAAAGAAGCAAGCAGTTTTTTTAAATCGGCACCGTAGTTTTTATTTTTATCATTTCTTGCTTTTAGTGCTTTTTCTTCTTTTACCTGCCAAAAAGCAATGTTTGTTTGTTTTGGTACACCCTTGTGCAAAAACTTCATCGACATATCGCAAACAAGTTCATTTTTATAAATTAACTTCAGGCATTTATCGTTTGTAAACTCTCCAATAAAATTGGCCTCAACATTTTCAGCCCTAAACACCTCTAATATTTTCTCTTTATTTTTTTTAGGAACAGAAAGCACCATTCTTTCCTGTGCTTCTGAAACCCAAATTTCCCACGGGCGAAGACCGGCGTATTTAAGAGGCACTTTGTCTAAATAAACCTTAACTCCACACTCTTCGCCCAGTTCACCAACCGCGCTAGAAAGACCTCCAGCACCGCAGTCAGTAACGGCACTATAAAGTTCTAAATCGCGCGCTTTTAACATTGTATCCATAACTTTCTTTTCAACAATGGGGTTGCCTATTTGCACGGCGGTAACATCGGAATCTTGATCAAGCTTAATTGAAGAAAATGTTGCGCCATGTATGCCATCTCTACCCGTTCTACCGCCAACAACAAGCACAAGCTCACCAGGGCTTACTTTTTTAAACACATATTTTTTTGGAATTATGCCAACTGTACCGCAATAAACAAGTGGGTTTGATGTATAACCATTGTCAAAATAAACAGCACCGTTTACTGTCGGTATGCCCATTCTGTTGCCATAATCGCGCACACCGGAGATAACACCTTTTGCAATTCTTTTTGGGTGCAGCATACCTTTTGGCAGTTTTGACCACGGATAATCCGGCCGGCCAAAACAAAAAACATCTGTGTTGGCAAGCGGCTTTGCGCCAAGGCCTACGCCTAAAATATCGCGTATTACACCTCCAACTCCGGTTGCGGCACCACCGTATGGTTCAAGCGCAGATGGGTGATTGTGAGTTTCAACTTTAAAAGCAACTCCAAAATTTTTATCAAACTCTATTACGCCTGCGTTATCTTTAAAAACAGAAATACACCATTTATAATTTAACTCATTTGTCGCCTTAAATACAGTTTCTTTGAGCAGGTTTTTGTATCTCTTTTTCTTTATTTTTCCACCACTTACCTCGGTGTAATCAACCGTTCCTGCAAGCGTTTTGTGTTTACAATGCTCACTCCATGTTTGCGCGAGTGTTTCAAGCTCTACATCGGTTGGGTTTCTTTTTTTAGAAGCAAAGTACGTCTTTATCGCCTTCATTTCTTCAAGTGAGAGTGAAAGGCAGTTTTTTTTGCTCAATGCCATAAGTTGTTTATCTGAAGCTTCCAAGAGGTTAACTATCGTTTTGTTTTCGTTCATACAAACTCGTATCTGTGGATTATGGTGTTTGCAAGCAGTCGCTCGCATATTAGTTTAATTGTTGGCTCTTTAACTTCTAATGAAAAAACATATTTATGACCGGTTTTTACTGTTATGTTTTTTTCTATGCCAAGGTCTTTTATAGCTTTTGCAACACTTTGCGCAACCGTATCGGTTACGCCGGATTTTAGCCAAATTTCAAGGCCGTTTACTTTTGCCGATTTTTGAGCAATAGGCTGCTCATAAGTTATTTTGTACTCTTGTGTTACCGGGTCTATTAACAACTCCGAAACACATTTGCGCACTTCATGTTGGCTGATATCACCTTCAAGCGCATACAGCTGAGTGTAACTTACATTTTTTGGCGTATGGCTTAAACCTATTTCCGCTGTAGCGTGGCGCACTGCGGCACCATGTTTATCGGTAAATCCTTTTTTATTGCGTATCTCAATTTTACATTTCATTTTTAAATTTATTCCCTGTTATTTTTTCATACGCTTCTATGTATTTTGAACGCGTTTTGCTTACCACTTCTTCGGGCAAAGAGGGCACCGGCGGCTGTTTATTCCACTTAATGCTTTCTAAATAGTCACGCACAAACTGCTTGTCTAAACTATCTTGAGCAAAACCCTCGCGATATTTTTCTCTTTCCCAGAAACGCGAAGAATCTGGGGTGAGAATTTCATCTATTATTATTACCGTGCCATCAACTATGCCAAACTCAAACTTTGTATCGGCAATAATTATACCGCGTTCTTGTGCATAAGCACTTGCTTTTGCGTAAACAAGAAGTGAAAGCTCTTTTATTTTTGCGGCAAGCTCAGGGCCAATGCGACGAACAGTTTCATCAAAAGTGATATTTTCGTCGTGTTTGCCACCTTCTTCTTTGCTTGATGGGGTGAATATTGGGTTGGGTAGTTTTGAAGATTCTTTTAAACCACTTGGCAACTTTATACCGCAAACTGTGCCACTATTTTTATACTCTTTCCATCCAGAGCCGGCAAGATAGCCGCGCACTATGCACTCAACATCAATTCTTTTTGCACGCTTGACAAGCATAGAACGGTCACGCAACTCTTGTATTTTTTTAAGCTTTGTTGGAAATTGTTCAAAATCGCCTGTAATTAAGTGGTTTGGAACTACGCTTTGCAATAAATCAAACCAAAAAAGTGAAAGCTTGTGCAATATCTTACCCTTATCGGGTATTGTAGTCGGTAAAACATAATCAAAAGCGGATATTCTATCGGATGCAACAATGAGGAAGTCCTTATCAAACTCGTAAAGCTCACGCACCTTGCCGCGATGAAATAGCTTTAAGCCAATATTTGTATTTTGCAAATTGCCACTCATCTTATATAACCTTTTAAATCATTTAAATATCAAAAGTATTAGGCGCACAAATATAGCGCTAATTATTGCAACTACCGGCATTGTTAATACCCAAGCATAAAGTATTTTAAGACCGGTTGCCCACTTAACGGCTTTAACCCTTTTTGCTACTCCAACACCAACAATGCTGCCGGTCATTGTATGAGTGGTACTTATGGGAAGCCCCAAAAGTGAAGCACCTTCAATTACCGCAGCTGCAGAAAGCTCTGCTGAAGCACCTTCAATTGGCCTTAAATGCGAAAGTCTGCTGCCAAGTGTTTTAATTACTGCGCGGCCACCAATTGCTGTGCCTGCTGCCATTGTACAGGCACAAGCAAGCATAACCCAAATTGGCACATGCACACTTTTAAAATCTGTTGTGCCAAAATAGCCTGCCGAAAAAAGTAAAAGTGTAATTACACCCATAACCTTTTGCGCATCATTTTGGCCATGCATAAGCGACATTGCAGAAGAAGTAAATATCTGCATTATTGAGGAGAAAATTTTTACCTTAATAGGCCTAAATAACGAAGCAACAGCATAGGCACCTTTAAGTATTGTGTGACCAAGTAAAACACCTAATATAGGTGATAAAAGCAGTGCGATAAAAATTTGGATAATACCTGATGCCATAAGCACTTTTACCCCAAATACGGCCACCGATGCCCCAATAAGCCCACCAATAAGTGCATGCGAACCAGAAACTGGCAAACCATTAAAAACCGTGTAGACCTCCCAAATTATGGACGCGAGCATCGCTGAAAAAATTATATATACTCCAATGTCACCGCTGATTATTGAGGGGTTAACAATACCGCCACCAACCATTTTGGCAACTTTTGTACTCATTAATGCACCTGAAAAATTAAAAACCGCAGAAAGTGCTATGGCAACACTTGGGGTAAGCACCCTCGTAGAAATTGCGGTGGCAACAGCATTTGCGGTGTCATGCCAACCGTTTGCAAAATCAAATGCAAGCGCGGTAAATATAACTATCCAAATAAAAAGCGGAATATGTGGTATAAAAAAACAATGCATATTTTTTCCTTATCCGAGTTTAACTATATTTAAAAATCATTGACTCTATGTTCATTGCGGTTTGGTTGCATTTATCTAAAGCGCGCTCCATTTCTTCAATAATTTCCTTAAA
>Ga0265297_10001699_pt1 | contig 49586 bp, 46 predicted proteins | sample Munlanlwell13791_FD_192502 | JGI IMG/M metagenome (GOLD analysis project Ga0265297, IMG submission 192502) | Leachate microbial communities from a municipal landfill in Southern Ontario, Canada - Leachate well 137-91 | ecosystem: Engineered > Solid waste > Landfill > Unclassified | place...
TCTCTTCGGTATTCATTGAAAACGAGCTTAGATCGAAATCAACGCTTTCTATTTCTGCGCCCGGCTTATCCGCAACAGCGCTGAGAACGGCAGAGTCATCTGCAGTCTCTTGGTTATCCATTGAAAACGAGCTTAGGTCGAAATCCATGTCTTCGTTATCTCGTTGTTCATCAACAAAAGGATCACCTTCAGCTTCAGATAAAACCGAATCAATATCCACTGCCTCACTCTTTGGCTCTATTGTTTCCTTGACCAAGCTTTCACTGGCTGATGCCTCTAAAGGAGCAGCTTCAATAGTTATACTTCCATTGTTCCCTATAATGCTTTCATCACTATTTTCAACGGGGGTACCGTCAGTGATTGGAAATAAATCTTCTCCGGAAGAAAACATCGGCAAGTCGGGGCACATTTCACGCCCCATCTCGGCCGCTTTCTCCCAAAACTCGGCCTCATTCCGCTTGCCTGCCTCTACCAGCTCATTAGCATAGGCTTCAAAAGCTGCTTTGTTTTCGTTAGCGTAAAAAATTTCCAGCAATTTCAACTTGCATTCATCGCGGTTCGGCTGATCTTTAATCGCCTGCCGTATTAATTCTTCGGCCTGTTGATAGCGGCCATAGGCAAGATACACATCAGCCTCGGATATAGGATCAATTTCCCCTTGATCAGTATCGAATGAATCAAAGTCACTCGGCGTAAATTCACTTAAGAAAGAACTTTCGCCTACCGTACCCACATCATGAGCGGCGTCATCCTCGACGACCGGTACGGAAAGGCTCTCATTTACTTCAGGGGTATTAATCATATCGGTAGAGGCAAACATACTCTCTGTGTTCGTTTCCTCGTCAACCTTATTTTTCCGCCACCAAAGCCACCCCATCAACGCCAAAATTGCTGACCCAGCGCCCCCCAGACTCAGATAATAAGAATCAAGTAAACCGCCCGCCTCAGGTTCCGGTTGAGCGAGTGGTTGTACCGGTTTTACTGTTTGGGCGGGTTGCACTGGTTGTGCCGTTTGTGCTGGCGGAACTACTTGCGCTGGTTGCACAACAGCTTGTTCAGGAGCAGGCGGCACTTGGTTCGCAGGTTTTTCCGCTACAACCTCACCCGGCGCTGACTCAGCTGGCTGAAGAACTGGCGTTACTTGATCTTCAAGCTTGGCCGCCACACTCTCGTTTGGCGCTGCCTGCTCCTGAACAGCAGGATTTTGCTGAGACTTATTCTGCAAGGCCGCAAGCTGTTGATCTTTTAAAGTGATCAATTCCCGCATCATCGCCAGCTGTTTTTCCAACTCCGCTACTTTGCTGAGCGTCGCGCCATCCACCGGCATGGCGCCACTCGCACCCTCTTCAGATTTACCTTTAGCGATCGCCGAGGATGCATCGGCTACTTTCTTTTCAGTATTTGCCTGTTCATTCACCGACGCTACAACGGCATGATCTGCGACCGCCGCTTTAGTCGGGGCAACCAGCGTTAACTGATTGTCGCCAGACTTTTCCTTCGCATCTACATTGCGGACTGGAGCCGATTGAGTTCTCCAAGCTTTTTTATGCCGGTTGAATTCCGCTAGCGCCTGATTGCGCGATAATTTTAGAACCGCCTCTCTTTCGGGAATCTTCAGCATTTTTCCAGACGTTAAGGCATAAACATTTCCTTTATAGAATGCATGAGGATTGGCTTCAAAAATCGCCATCAACATCTGTTCCACGGAAACGTCGCTTTGTCCTCCTCGTGCACGATCAGCCACGCTCCACATCGTATCATGCGGAAGCGTAGGCCCATATTCGCCATCGTTGCTTTGCGCATTTGCATGCGATTGGGGCTGAAGCGCCACGGCTGGCTGCGGCGTATCATGCTCAGCACTGGTTGAGACGGGAGCGGTCGCTTTGTTATAAACTGAAGGCGGGTCCACTAATACAGTAAATTCACGGTATAAATTGCCTTTGGGCCAGCTTACTTCGAGCAGAAAATCCAGGAAAGGTTCTTTTAACGCTTCTTTCGAAGTCACCTTAATGACTGTCGCGCCATTTGGGCGAGTAACGGTTTCAAGCTTAATTTTCGATAGAAAATAACTCCATGTCACTCCCGCCTCATCAAATTTCCCTGGTGGGGCCAAGTTTACCTTGATGTCAGATACACTCTCGCCTGACAATGTCAACGCAATCTCGGCGTCCAGGTTTTGATTAAGGGATGAGTGCAATTTAATATCACCAATACCCAAAGTATGGCCACTAGCCGGTGCCAGGAGCGATACAACCGCTAAAGTTTTAGTTAAATTGCGCACCTTGCTCTTCTTCACAATAGTTACCACAGTTTCTTACCGCGTCCAGTCAAATGTAAGAATAAGCTTAGACTAGATGTAATTTTTTACCAGCACTTCTGCTATCTGCACACTGTTTAATGCGGCGCCTTTTCGAACGTTATCGCCCACCACCCACAGATCAATTCCCTGGGGATGCGATATGTCTTCTCGGATGCGCCCTACAAACACGTCATCATGGCCTGACGACTCGGTCACCGCCGTTGGATAACCGCCGTCTTTACGCTCATCCATAACCGTCAAGCCAGGCGCTTTTTCAAGCAAAGCTCTTACTGTGGCTACATCAATTTTTTTACGGGTTTCAATATGCACGGCCTCGGAATGTCCGTAAAAAACCGGTACCCGTACTGCAGTCGCATTCACCAAAACGCTGTCATCACCGAGAATTTTTTGAGTTTCCCAAACCATCTTCATTTCTTCCTTGGTGTAGCCGTTGTCCATGAACACATCAATCTGCGGCAATACGTTGAAAGCGATCTGTTTGGGGTAGACGTTTGTGGTAATGGCTTGCATATTGAGCAGATTGGCCGTTTGCTTGGCTAGCTCTTCTATGGCTTCTTTGCCGGTTCCCGAAACGGCCTGATAGGTGCACACGTTGATGCGCTCAATCCCTACGGCATCATAGATCGGCTTTAACGCCACCAACATTTGAATGGTTGAGCAATTGGGATTAGCGATAATGCCGCGATTTTTATAATCGGCGATTTTCTCAGGATTGACCTCCGGCACTACTAGCGGAATATCGTCGTCATAGCGAAACTGTGAGGTGTTATCAATCACGATACAACCGGCTGCGGCGGCTTTGGGCGCATATTCCGCCGACACGGATGCACCGGGTGAGAACAACCCGATCTGCGCCTTGGAAAAATCAAAGTTCGCCAAATCCTGTACGACTAAAGACCCGCCCTTAAAAGGGATTCTTTTACCCGCTGAATTACTGCTGGCCAATGCATAGACTTCGCCGACAGGAAAATTGCGCTCTTCCAGAATAGACAGCATGGCTTCACCCACCGCTCCGGTAGCACCAACCACAGCAACATTATAGAGTTTGGTCATCTTATCGGCCCTTCTGTGCAGCTAAAACAGGCGCACGCATCCACAACATGGCAATGCAACCTAAACATATGCCGGTCGGTAAAACTACAACTTTCTTTGTCATTAACTTTAAAACCTTATTAATCTGAATTTGAATACTGATGATCACGGAATATTTTTGAGTGCCGTGTTACGTGAATTGGACTGCGCTATTTACATCCAAATTTGCTGCTCCAACGTTCCGGATTAACGGAAGCACTCTCTGGAGCACAAAAGCCGTTAATCCAGCCTATGCTCCCTCTAAAACGGCAAAAACTTTTCTGGTAATCTCATCGACGCTGCCGACACCGGCTATCGAACTGAACTTGACCTGCCGCTCCGGCGCTGAATAATAGCCGACCAAGGGTTTAGTTTGTTCATGATAAACGCTGAGCCGTTTACGTACGGTTTCTTCCTTGTCGTCGTCACGCTGAATCAAAGGCTCACCGGTCACATCATCAAGCCCGTCAACTTTGGGTGGATTAAATTCAACATGATAAGTGCGCCCGGATTGTAAATGCACTCTTCTGCCGGCCATGCGTTTTACAATTTCCTCATCTGCCACCACGATTTCAATAACCGTATCGATGTTAACGCCCATTTCATTTAGACCTTCTGCCTGAGCGATAGTGCGAGGAAAACCGTCCAGCAAAAAGCCGTTAGCGCAATCGGTCTGTGCAATACGCTCTTTAATCAACCCTAAGATAATGTCATCGGAAACCAGACCACCGGCGTCCATGACTTTTTTTGCTTCGACACCCAACGGTGTTCCTTCTCTTACCGCGGCCCGCAACATGTCACCCGTTGAGATCTGCGGAATGGCGTACTTTTCAGTGATAAATTGAGCTTGAGTTCCTTTGCCGGAACCAGGACTCCCTAACAGGATGATGCGCATAACTAACTCCATTGTGTCGCTAAGACAGATTTAGACTCTAAACATAACAGCTCGCGGAGGTCGAATGAGTTAAACCCGGCCTGCAAACCAAACAAAAACATGGCTGATTATTTTATAACACATCAAATTTTATCTCTTGTAAAAATATGTTGATTTCCCTATTCTTAGTCAGTTTTTTGGAATATATGTTGAAGATTTAGTGGCTTTGCGGTCGAGTGACACGATTGGACTGACCTAACTTTTCTTTAATCCGTTATAAAGAGCAGTTGTCACTTAACTTATCGTTAAAAAGGCAACTTTATCGGCATCAGTTTTTCCACTGACATGATCTGGATTTTTTTCGTCAATAGAAAAATCGCGACCCATCAGCTAAATAATAATGATACAACCTGTGTCATTCCAAAAGCCCTATGCGATGAGGCTTTCCTGTTTTAACCGGCAACAAACCATGACCCATAAAACCTCCGATCAAGACATTAAAGACGCAACATTGACATGGTTAAAATCCATCATCATTGAATACAGCATCTGCCCGTTCGCAAAACGCGAACTCAATCGGGGCAGCATCCGCTTCAGCGTCAATCACGACACGGAAATTGAACAATGCCTGCTGAGCTTGATACTTGAATGTGACCGGCTGGATAAAGAACCCGACATTGAAACCACATTGCTGATTTATGCGGATGCGTTTGCAGAATTCGACGACTATCTGGATTTCCTTGAAATCGCCGAATCATTGTTAATTGAACAGGGCTATGAAGGTACTTACCAGCTGGCAAGTTTTCACCCCGACTACTGCTTTCAAGGCAGCGATCCGGACGACGCCGCCAATTACACCAACCGCTCCCCCTACCCTATGCTGCACCTGTTGCGGGAAGCCAGCCTAGAACAAGCCGTAGCCGGCCACCCTGATCCGGAAAACATCCCGCAACGCAACATCGAATTAACCCGAAAACTGGGTTTGTCCAAAATGCAGGCTTTGTTGGCGGCGTGCTTTCCGGCTGACCAATAACTTAAATCAGTCTTGTTGCTTAAAACCTTCTAATTCTTTAGCCCGTACGGCAGTAGCAGACATGAAACAGTCATTGGCATTAACCCTGGCTATCGATCCTCCCTCAGGATCGTAATAAAAATCACAGTTAGCCTTTCTGTATTTAAGCCATAACCGCTGGGCTTCCTGCAACTGTTTCTTGCGCTCGGGAGTTAAACTGCCCATAACGTCTTTATAGGCCTTGTTTAACCGGACATCTTGCCGCCCCGTTTCAGCCTCTATGCATTCAATCATTGATAAAGTGCTGCCGTTAGACAGGTCCATGCAGGCTGAAAACGTTTGACTTAAACCGTTATTTCCCGGCAATTGCTCCTGCGTTGCTTTATCTCCATCATCAGCAACAGCCGGAGCAACTGTTGCAGCTATCAGCCCGGCAATCGCCGCATATTTAAAAAACGACATCATTGACCTGTCCAGATTTAATCCGAAATCACACTCAGCTTTTTCTATGGCCAAACTGGTTTCAGTTTTTTTCGGTTACAGGAATCTCTTCATCAACTTCCGTTTTATTTTCAACAACGGTTTCGGATTCAGTAACAGCAGAAGCCTCTTCAACCGCAACTTCGGCTTCATCCTCGGCATGATCATCGCCAACATCCGCCTCTTCATTGATAGGCGCAACTGCCGCGGCGGCAAACGGATTCCTCTCTGCATCATCTGCACCGTCTTCGGTTTTTTCATCTGAAACCGCATCATCCGCAATGGCTTCGATTTTTTCATCCGAAGCTGCATCTGCACCTGTTGGATCATTAATTTCAGCAACCGCTTCCGGCTTTTTATTTAAAGACTCCATAAAATCGACAAACCAGTCCTGACGCTTAACGCCATCCAGATCCGGGTCGGCAAGAATATCGGAGACGGCTGGCAAATACCCTTTGTTTTTAGAGACTTCCAGGGCATTGTGACATGCCTCTTTCTCGCCTCTTAATCCGTAGATGCAAGCCAGGTTATACGAAGCCGATCCGGCCTGAATGGCATTGGCTTTTTCAAAATAGTTTTTAGCCATGCCATACAAGCTGTCATGCGCCCCAGCCGCTTTAACCCGGGCCAACTCCATATAAGCCACGCCGCCATCCAATGCCGCGCCAAGATAGGCTGGCTCAACAGTCAGGCAAAAGGAGAATTTAGCAATAGCATCCTGATACAGGTTTGCCGCCTGCTCGCGAGATTTGGTCCGCGCCTGATGCAACAATGCAAGCCCCCAATTATATAAAGCTTCGGCAATCAAAGGCTCGTTAGCGACGACCTCGGCATAATCCTGGTAAACTTTTGTAAACAGCTGATCCGCCGCATAGCCTGAGTTACTACGCGCTTCCGCAGTTTGCTTGATTGCAGCCTTCAACTTGGATTTCTTTGATATGGAGTCAAAAAACGACATGATTTATCTCTCTTGATTTAGTAATTTATAATCGTGCGCTATAGAATAACAGCAGAGCTGATAACGACACCATTCAAATGTGCAAATAACACATTGCCGACCCACAACAAAGAGAAAATCATGAACGAATCAAACGCTTGCGACATTGCCAGAGAAAAAGTCAACCTGGAAACATCGCGAATAGCCTGGAAGGAACTGCAACGCTTTTTTGCCAACGGCGCCGCAGTATTTGTTGCCTCAGACTTGGATTTGGTCGATGTGGCCTACCAGTTTTCCATCGACAATAAAGAGCAGGTAGCGTTATGGATGCAAAGCAATCAGGTTGCGCTGGTATCCGATCAGCAGGCAATTGACTGGCTTGAGTCTGACGCCGATGTGTGGGCTGTTGTCGTCAAGCCCTGGATATTGGTTCAGGAATAAATCGCACCGTTTAAGGCGCGCCTCGCCTTAAACCTTACCTCTCGAACCCGCCCGGCCCTTGCCTCTGGCATCGCCCCGCTTATTACCGCCGGTCGGTTTAGCACTGCCGCGTGCCGCCGGCTTTTTAGTATGCCGGTAATCTTTTTTTCCGGTATTTTTATTGGGTGCGTTCTTTTTAGGCGCATCCATCACTTTCAATGAAACCGGCTCATAACCGGTATCGGCCACGCGCGGAATTTGCCGCTTGAGCAGCTTTTCAATTTCCACCAGCATCCAGGCTTCTTCGGGGCACACCAGAGACAAAGCCTCGCCGCTCAAACCGGCGCGTCCGGTACGGCCGATCCGATGCACATAATCTTCCGGCACCTGCGGCAAATCGAAATTCACCACATGCGGCAAGTCGTCAATATCCAGGCCGCGCGCGGCAATGTCGGTCGCGACCAACACCGAAACCTTACCGGTTTTAAACTGCTCCAACGCCTTGTTGCGCGCGCCTTGGGTTTTATCGCCATGCAGCGCTGCGGTGCGGATGCCGTCCTCGATCAACTGCTTTTCCAGACGATCGGCGCCGTGTTTGGTGCGCACGAATACCAGCACCTGCTTCCAATTATTGCTGCCGATTAAATAGGACAGCAATTCGCGCTTGTACTCCCGGCCGATGCCGTAAACCCGCTCAGAGACATTTTCAGCCGTGGCGTTCTGCTTGGCGACTTCGACCTCAACGGGATTATTCAACAACTGCGAGGCCAGCGATTTGATCGCATTAGGCACGGTCGCGGAAAACAACAGGCTCTGCCGCTTCTTAGGGATCAACGCCATAATCTGCTTAATATCGGGCAGAAAACCCATATCGAGCATGCGGTCCGCTTCATCCAGCACCAGCATTTCCACGTTGGCCAGATTGATATTGCGCTGCTGCACATGATCGATCAACCGCCCCGGAGTCGCCACGACGATGTCGCAACCCCGGCGTAACTGGCGAGTCTGGATGCCAATGCTCGCGCCACCAACCACCGCTTCCGCATGCAACGGCAAATGCGCGCCGTACGTTTTTACGCTTTCGTAGACCTGAGCGGCCAACTCACGGGTCGGCACTAAAATCAGCGCGCGAACGCGGCGCGGCTTTTGATGCGGGTCATGATTCTCGGCCAGCCGTTGCAATAACGGCAAGGTAAAACTGGCGGTTTTTCCGGTGCCGGTTTGCGCACCCGCCAGCACATCCTTGCCTTCAAGAATCAAGGGAATGGCTTTTTGTTGTACCGGTGTCGGCGTGACATAGCCTTGATCGGCTACGGCTTTAAGGAGTTCGTCGGCTAAACCGAGCTGGGCGAAAGACATTTTTTAAAATCTCAGGTAAATGGTGAAAAAGGCAAAAGACGAAGGGCGAAAGGCGAAGGACTCCAGCCGAACGGGGTTGCACTCCTCATCCGGCTTGTACAAGACCCAAGGCTCAATATCTCACGCGGCTTTTTTCGCCTTTCGTCTTGAGCCTTTCGCCTGCTTTTCAGCCCCCCGTCATATTCATATAGCGCAATATAACCGGCTGCTCATGGATGTTAAATTCGTGCTTTTCCGGCTTGATCAGCATCGCATCGACAATGACCTGTTTCAGCACCGCCATATCGCCTGGATTAGCCCGGATGACTTGCTTTAAATCGACCGAATGCTCATTGCCCAGACATAACAGCAAGCGCCCTTCGACCGTTAAGCGCACCCGGTTGCAAGTGCTGCAAAAATTCTCGCTGTGCGGGGAAATAAAGCCGACGCGGGTTGAACTGCCCGCCACAGTAAAATAATTCGACGGCCCGCCGGTTTTTTCAGGCGTGGCAATCAAGGTAAAATTCTTCGCCAAATCGTCCTTGATCAGATCACTGGAATAATAAGCGTCCGCCCGGTCATGCTGGCTGACGACGCCCAGCGGCATTTCCTCGATAAAGCTGATATCGAGGCCGTTATCGACCGCAAACCGAACCAGGTCGTTCACTTCCTGATGGTTTCTATCCCTAAGAATGACCGCATTGATTTTTATCCGCTCAAACCCTGACGCCTTGGCGGCCTGAATGCCCCTAAGCACCTGCGCCAAATCGCCGGTCCGGGTTATCGCCTTAAACTTGTCGGCATCCAGCGTATCCAGGCTGATATTGACGCGTTTGACGCCCGCCTCTTTTAATGATGCCGCCATACCCTCAAGCTGGGAGCCGTTGGTCGTAATCACCAGCTCATTCAGGCTTTCAATGCGCCCGATGTTTTGCAGCAGTTCTAACGCGCCTTTCCTGACCAAAGGCTCGCCGCCGGTTATTCGGATCTTCTTCACGCCCAACTCAGCGAACGCTTGCGCCAGCGTATAAATCTCTTCCAGCGTCAAAACCTGCGCGCGCGGCAGGAACGTCATGTCCTCAGCCATGCAATACAGGCAACGGAAATCGCAACGGTCGGTAATAGAGATTCTCAGGTAATCAACGGTTCTGCCGAAGCGGTCGATTAATTGAGCAGAGGGGGACGGATGAGTCATTGGCGTGGCGGTAAAAAATCCAGAACGCCAATATTAACATAGTATTGGGCTTTTAAGAGAGCGGCTATGTTCCTGATCGCCGTATTTGGAAACGGTTGACCCATTATGATGGATTATTTATAAATGTCTTTCCGGTGTCCAATTTCCAACAGCAAGATGATTAACTCGCTGTCTTTTACCTGACAAACCAACCGATAATCTCCAATTCGATAACGCCATAATCCGGTATATCGCTTTCCTTGCAGCGCCTTGCCGTGCGAACGGGGATTGTCAGTTTCAATAAGTCGATCTATAAACCGTCCAATTCGCTGCTTTGTACCGGTATCGAGTGATTTTAACGATTTAGCCGCACTGCCCTTTAACTTGACCTGCCATTTACTCATAAAGGCTTTTTTTAGCCTCGCTCCAGTCAATCAGCTCATCGTCATTGTTACCAAGTTCATCCAGCGCTTCTTCTGCAAGCAGCGCATCATTGTAATCGGCTAAATATTCGCGCAAGGCATCATTAACGGCTTGGTCTATAGAGATATGCGCTTGTTTAGCCAGCTGGCTAAATTGTCTGTCGAGCTGTTCGTCAAGAATTACTGCTGTCATTATTTAATCCCCTTGATGTCGTTCTTACGACTGGTTTCACTGTTCCTACGCAAGGAAGCACTCGGTTAATAAAATGATGCGCAACCGAATGAGCCATTAAGGCTACGATAAAAATTCCAGACACCAATATTAACATAGCATTAGCCTTTTAAGAGAAGTCATGCAGGGTGCACTGCGCGCTACAGTGCTGTTGATTTTTGAGCGGATAGGGGGGCGCGCTCAAGCCACGGAGGCTAAATTACGTCCTGGCTGTCGCCGTAACTAAAACGTTACAAAATAAGCTACAATTCCTACCTGCGTAAATGTCGTATTTACCTGTTCATCATGTCCTGTTGGCTGTAGTGATGTTCAATTAAAACAATTAAGTAGGTGAGATTATGATGAATATACGACAACACGATTTTTTATACGACAATTGATGTTGTATATATTACGTTGGGCATTGCGAGGTCATGCATATGAATATTAAATTTTCTTTGGTAATCGCCACACTTGCTCTCCTCGGCTTTTGCGGCACATCTTCCGCCAGTGTCGAAAGTGAACTCAAGCACATGACCGGTTATACCATCATTTACGCAGGGGTCGTACAAGAAAAGATAGAGCGAAACTACTCGGAGAAGTTACTCAAACTGGACAACGGCTGGGTATTCAAGCTTGACTATCTAATGCTTATGCCGCTGAACTTTACCGACGTTATTGTCTTCGGAAAGCGCTACCCAGAAGCCCTCACAAAACAGTATCCAAATCTACCAGAGCAGATGCTCTATCAATTCAAACTGCTTCATTGATCAAGACGTTTGCGATGCGTCATTGGTAAAGTAGCCATGTAGATGCCGTCTCGCCGCCCCTTGTGTAAGTGAAAAATTTGGGTCAAATGGCTTACCCGACTGGATAGCAAAGGCGAGATGCACCAACTTACGCATTGAGGCGCAAACGATGGCCATGCGTTTTTTCCGTTGGCCTCCAAGCGCAATCGGAACGCTCGGATGATCGGATTGTGTTGGCCTGCGACTATGGCAGACATATACAGCCTGGTAAGGGGGCGCATTGCGCCCCTTTCCAATATGCGGATATTCTGAATTTGTAAATGGTGCGCGGTGCGCACCCTACTACCCAACGAGAGGATACGAATGCATTTTATAGATGAAGCAACGATAGCCAGCGTTTTACGCATGCAGGACCTGATTCCGGCGATGCGCCAGACCATGATTGATTTCTCGCGTGGCCGGATTGATCAACCGCCCCGCCGCATGTCGGCCGTTCAGCCGCACGGCGGTTTTTTCGGAAGCATGCCGGCGGCAAGCGCGCAGGCTGTGGGCGCCAAGCTGGTCACATTCTACCCGGACAACGACAAAAAGAATCTCCCTACGGTGATGGCGACGATCGTGCTGTTCAAGCCCGAAACCGGCGAGCCGCTGGCAACGCTGGATGGCCGCTTAATTACCGAAATGCGAACCGCAGCCGTCACTGCGGCCTATATCGATGCCGTTGCCGCGCCGGATGTGAAGACTCTTGCGGTCTTGGGTGCCGGCGCGCAAGGCAGGCGACATATTGAGGCCTTATCCTGCGTCCGCAAGTTCGAGGAAATCCGCATCTGGAACCGCACGCCGCAACGGGCCGAACAGCTTGCCGCGGACGTAGGCGGCAAGGCGATGTCATGCGAGGAAGCGGTGCGCGGCGCGGATGTGGTTGTGGTGGCGACCTCCTCCACCGAGCCGGTGCTTAAAGGCCAATGGCTGCGCCAGGGCGCGAAAGTAGCAACCGTCGGTTGGGCGGGCGCGGACAGCGCAGAGGTTGATGCGGAGACGATGTCGCATGTCGTTATTGTCGACTCTCGCGAAGGAACACTGGCGGAATCCGGCAATGTACGACAATTCAACGCCCAGATTTATGCCGAACTCGGCGAAGTCCTCGACGGCACACGGCCAGTGAATCCGAACGCTACCGTGATCTTCGACTCGATCGGCATGGCCTGCGAGGACGTAGCCGCAGCGATGCTGGTCTATAACAAATTAGGCGGAGTTTAAATCCACTTAACATTACATGGAGCCAATGCACTACCAAAGCGCATCAATTGCGAGCAATACGTCTCCTTCGTCAGCTCACCCTATGCGCTCGACGCGGCATACGGGATGAACATTATCAGTTCGTTATTGTCATGCTTTCAGGATTCTCGGCGAGCGAGTCGGAAACATAAGAAATATTTTGCTCCGCCTGTTTTTCTAATTTAGCGGCAAAAGCTTGAGTAGGTCGCTTCAGATTTCGGCCTAAAGTTGCTTTTTGCATGGCGTTAATGACGGTAGGGTTGGGTGAAAAATATTTTGACGTGTTCCACTGACTCCATTTGTGTTTGATAGTGTTTAAATCATCCGTAGCAATATCGGCAACATTGCTGTTTTGCCTTGCTGTGTTGTACATACCCCAATTATTGCGGCCCAACACTTTATAAGACCACGTTGTCCAGTGGCTGCCGGTTTCTGTAAATTGCTGAAGTCCGTAATTCCAGGATTCGGCATTTTCGAATAGCGTAAATTCCCCTATAAAATGCGGTACGTTATATTTTGAACCCCATTTTTGGGCGTCCTGTACCCACCCGTCCACAGAATTTTTCATCACCGCGAAGTCTTCATTGTTTTGCCATTGGTAATAGTGCAAAGAATAGACGACGTTCTCCCAATGCTTCTCTTGGGGATTCGGAAGCGTGTCCCACCACCAGATAGCCTCCATAATGATGATATGGTCGGGATCAATCGTCCGGATAGCGTGATACAGACGGTCGTAAAGATTAACCACCTCAGTCCCCATCCCTCCGGGAAAGGTCTCGGAGGGTTCATTCAGCAGGTCATAACCGGCCACGGCGGCATTATCTTTAAAACGCGTGGCAAGGGTTTCCCAAAGCTCTACCAGTTGATTCTGATAAAGCGGGGTGGAATAAAGCAGAGTGCCGTTTTGCCGGCCTGAATGGTGAGCTCCGTTTTGCGAACCTGGCGCGCCATGCAGATCAAGGATGGTGTAAATCCCATATTCCAGCGCTTTGTTTACGGTCCATTCAATCCGGGATAAATCAATGGCGCCGGTATCGTCCAGCCTCCAGTTACCCTCATCATCCATATGGTTAAGCGCATATATCGGCAAACGGATACAGTTGAGACCGGCTTCGGCGATGTTCTTGAAATCGATTTCCGTGATCCAGGAATCCCAGTAAGCGTTGTATAGATCCCAGACCGCATCTTTGCCAAAACGATCGGTAAGAATATTTCGCGCATCCCACTCGTTTGATGCCCCGGCTAATGGCGACATCCAGGGTTCGTGAACCCTCCAGCCGCCCAGGTTGGTACCGTAAAGATGAACATCTTCACCTACGCCATAATTGTCCCTGATATCCATTCCATCCACTTTAAGAAAATCTGAAGCGGAACAATATAAAGGCGAAGATATCGTCAGTATCCAGAATGCGATGGGTATTTTAGGTAAAATTGAGAGAAAAGCAGATTTCAGTTTCATAAATATCAATAGAGTGTAGTAGATTCGGAATTTGAGTTTTAGTCTCAAGCAAGCTTTCGTTTTTCCTCGAACCATCGGCAAAGAGACAGTGAAAGCATCCAAGTCCAAATTGGTTTTAAGCCGTTCTCAGTAGAGTTTATTTAAAAACACGGGATTTGTCTTATACGACAACAAAATTTTTTCTCGTTCCCACGCGGGCGGATTACATCCCTGTACTCTGGATTTTCCCGTTCCCACGGAACGCGCTCATTGTTATACCCATCTCGACTTCGCTGGCAGGGCGTGCCGTGCGTTGTCTCACAGACACTTGTATAACGATGGGCGCGCTGCGCCGCAAATCGCAGCCAATCCATAAAAACAAGAAGCAACATATCCCCGCTTCACTGGATTTTGATGGATATACTCCAGCTTTTGCCGAAGCAAGTAGCCCGGATGAAGCGCAGCGGAATCCGGGCTACGGCCCTTAATCCAAAAACGCCCTGATCGCCGCTATCCCCTGCCCTCCGCATTGCCGCGCGGTAATCAGGCTGGATGTTGTCATGCCGCCCAGCGCATAGACAGGCAGGTTGACCTCGGCGACCAGTTCGGCAAATTGCTCCCAGCCCAGCGTTGCCGCGTCCGGATGGGTTTGGGTCGCCAGCACTGGAGCCAGCACGACAAAATCCACGCCGATGTTTTGCGCATGTCGCAGTTGCTCAAGGTTATGGCATGACGCGGCGAGCCATTTGATGTTTTCGGGGCGCGTGGTCAAAGCCATCAAGTCACGGCTGGTCAGGTGGATGCCATCTACTTCGACTGAATAGCCAACGGCGGAATTTATTAGCAGCACGGCTTGTTGCTGTTTGCATAGCGGGCAAGCCTGCTCGATAAATTTTGCGACGGCAGAGGGCGACAGGTTTTTTAGTCTGGCCTGAATCAGCTTGATGTCCCGATTTAATATTTTTTGCAGGTTAGGCAATAACAAGTCTTCGTCCGCATCATCCAGAATCGCATAGTATGGCGGCAACTTAGCTGCGGTGATGATCGGCTGGTTGGCGGCGGGGAACTTATGTTGATCGAGTTCAGTAGGCGCCACCCATTTAAACGGCTGGCCTTCCAGGCTTTTGGCCTCGCCAGAAAATTGTTCGACCAAAAACACGTTCAGCTGCACGAACCGGTCGGGATAGCGGTGGCGGATGGTGATCAGCGGGCTTGCCGCGGTGACGTCGATATTCAGCTCTTCTTTCAGTTCACGGGCCAGCGCCGATTCCGCCGTCTCCGACGCTTCAACCTTGCCGCCGGGGAATTCCCATAAGCCGCCTTGATGCAGTTCGGCATGGCGCAGGGAAATCAGGATTTCTCCTTCCGGGTTTTTGACTACGCCTACGGCAACTTGGAGTGGGTTCATTTTTTAATGGACGCTGGAACGTCTAAGCTCCGATTGCCGGAAACGCCCACCCTGGCTGACGCCGGGTGGTCTTATTCCGGCCTACATCCAAGTCAACGCCCATGCCCAAATGACGGTCTTGAACAGACTTGTGCATAACGACGAGCATGGGAGCATGGGAACGATAAAATTTAAAGATTTCAAAGCAAGCTTTGAAATCCGGTATCTGTGCATTTTTGGAGTACAAAGCTTGCTTTGTGCCTTTCGCCTTTAGTCTTGCGCCTTTTTTAAGTCCTGTATTCAGCGTTGATTTTCACATAATCATACGAAAAGTCGCAGGTTAACACTTCCTGCACAGCACTGCCGCGGCCCAGTTTGACGGTCACGGTGATCTCTTCCCAGTCCATCACCCGCTGCCCGGCTTCCTCGGTGTAATCGTCGGCCCGGCCGCCGTTTCTGACGATGCAGACATCATCCAGATACAATTCAACATCTTCCAGCACCATGTTTTCGACGCCGGCGCGGCCGACCGCGGCCAGTATTCGGCCCCAGTTTGGGTCACTGGCGAAAAAGGCGGTTTTCACCAGCGGCGAATGGGCAATGGTTTTGCCGACGCGCACCGCTTCTTCATCGGTCAAAGCCTGCTCGACGACGATGCGCATCAACTTGGTCGCGCCCTCGCCGTCGCGGACGATGGCTTCCGCCAGTTGTTTGCAAACGGTCATCACAGCATCGGCAAAAATCGGGTAATGCTCGCTGTCGCGGGTGATTTCCGGCGCCTGTGAACAACCGCTCGCCATCAACACGCAGGCGTCATTGGTCGAGGTGTCGCCATCGACGGTGATGCGATTGAATGATTGCTCGACAGCCACAGCCAAGCATTCCTGCAACAGCGTCTGGTCGATTTTGGCGTCGGTGGCCATGAAACCCAGCATCGTCGCCATGTTTGGCTGGATCATGCCCGCGCCTTTAGAAATGCCGTTGATGGTGATGGCTTGGCCGTCGATTTCGATGACCTTGGATACGCCTTTGGGGAAAGTATCGGTGGTCATGATCGCCCGGGCCGCTTTGTCCCAGTTGTTGGCATCCAGGTTGAATACCGCTTCCCGCAACGATGCCTTGATTTTGTTAACCGGTAGCGGCTGGCCGATGACGCCGGTCGAAAAAGGCAGCACTTGTTGAGCTTCGCCACCGACCACTTCGGCCAAGTCCGCGCAGGTCCCCAAAGCGTCCTTCATGCCCTGTTCTCCGGTGCCGGCGTTAGCATTGCCGGAATTGATCAACAGCCAGCGCGGCGTATGGGCCAGGTTTGCTTTGGCCACATGCACGGGCGCGGCGCAAAAAGCGTTCTGGGTAAAAACCGCCGCACAAGTTGCATGCTCGGCCATTTGTATCACCAAGATATCGTCCCTGACGGTTTGCTTGATACCTGCGTTCGCGGTGCCGAGCGTGATACCCGGTATCGGATGCATAGTTGGAAAACTGCACTGCCCTACTGCCATTTGTAAGCCTCGTTTGATTAGATTTACCACGAAGGCTCGAAGTTTTATTTCTTCGTGTCCTCGGCAACTGCTCCTGCGTCGCCTAAAGCGCCTATTTTCGGTGCTCTACCTCCTGCATCCATGCAGTCGTTCGTGCCTTCGTGGTGAGTTTTTAATTTGTAAAATACATGTCAGACTTTAAAAAACACAAACACATTGTCGATTTTTTTGATCTCGACGCGCATCCGCTTGCATTGTTTTTTTATCGCTTCTAACTGCTCGGACTGCTGACTGAGCGCAAAAGGCAAAATCACTTCCACTTCAATCTGGCCGTCCAAATAATGGATTCTGAAATCGTCTATGACCCACTTAAAATCCGCCAGATAGCGATTCAGCAGTTTTTGCACTTCACCGCGAGACAACGGCCTGGATTGCTCTTGCAGGCTTTCGTCGTCTTCAGGATCGACGTGCACCAGCACATCCATCACGTCGTCAAAGCGCTTGATCAAATCGTCCCTGACGATATCGCCGATCATATGCCCTTCCGACACGGTAATGCGGGGATCGACGACAATATGCGCATCAATCAGCGCATCTTCGCCCATTTGCCGGGTGCGCAATAAATGAATGCCTTCGACACCGTCAATCTCGTAGATCGCGGTTCTGATCTCTTCGACCAGCGCCGACGGCAATGAAGTATCGACCAGTTCCTTGATGCTCTCAAACACCAGGTTCAGACCGATTTTAGCCACCATCAACGCAACCACGACGGCGGCAACGCCATCGGCCAACGGGTAACCCAGCATCACCGCGCCTATGCCGATCAAAACCACCAACGATGAAATCGCATCGCTACGTTGGTGCCAGGCATTGGCCAGCAGTAATTTGGAACGGGTGATTTTGGCGATGCGTTTGGTGTATTGGTACAGCCATTCGTTAATCAGGATGGACAGCGTGGCAACGGCCAATGACAACACATTCGGCACCGGCAGACGATCGGTATCCGCCATGCGCTCCATGACCGACCAGACGATAGCGCCGCCGATACCGATTAAGCTAACCCCCAGAATAACCGTCGCGATGGTTTCAAAGCGGCGATGGCCGTAAGGATGGTCATGATCGGCCTCGCGGCTGCCCAGTTTTACCGCAATAATAACCAGCAGATCGCTGAGCAGGTCCGATAGCGAATGAATGCCGTCGGCGATTAAAGCCGCAGATTGTCCGAGGATGCCGAAACCGATTTTGATCAGTGTTTGCAGAACATTAATCGCCGCGCCCGCGTAGCTGGCCCTGGCTTTTAATTTATCCGCTTTTACGGCATCCAAGACTTCAGCCATTATTCGGCCGCTGCTTATATAAATCCTCGTCCCCACACGCTACGTGGGAACGCATCAAGGACGCGCTGCGTCCTGTAACACACAGACACAGCAGAACCCAATTGCTCTCCACAGCTTCACGGGACGCAGCGCGCCGATACTGCATTCCCACGCAGCGAGTGGGAATGCGAAACATGTCGAGTGGGAACGAGGTAACACATAAAACTTCAGCCATTACCGCCCACTTCCAGGATAATAATATATTCATTATCGCCCGAAATGGTTTCCAATACCTTATGCCCGTTGATTCTGCACCATGCCGGAATATCCTGCATAACGCCCGGATCGGTACAGACAACTTCCAGTTGATCGCCCGCTTTAAGCTGCTTAACTTTATCCTGCGTGCGAATGACCGGCAGCGGGCACAGCAGGCGGCGGGCATTTAGTGTTTCTCTGTTCATATATACCATTCCTGCGGGATTTCGTCGGCGCCAAACGGTTTGACCTGAATAGTCCGCTCAGAGCCGTCTTTATCGGCAATGTTCACATCGACTTGTTCGGCAGTGCGACCTTGTCCGTAGCGGGCGGTAATCCGTGCCGCGATGAATAAATCCTCCGCAGAAGGCGAACCATCCACCAGCACCAAAGGACCGGCATGGCTGGCGCAATTCATCGTGATAAATTCTTTTTTGTAGCCCTGCATAAAGCGCCCTTCGCCTTCTTCCCGAGCGACGATGACTTTAAAATGCTGCCCCGGCCTGATATGTCTTCCGACTTTCAGCAACATGACATCATCCAGGTCGTATTGCTTGTTACCGTCGCGCGCTTTCCATAAATCGACCAACTTGGCTGAATAGCTGGCGTCGGTCAGGAAACAGCAGCCGCCCGCAGGCTGGGCATATTCGTTAAAGCCGAGTTGTTCGGCCATCGCCATCTGCGGCTTTCGTGAACGCCCGCTAAAATCGTGCAGCTTTTCCCGGTCGACCCAGCCTTCCCGCTCCGGCAGGGTTGGCGGCAGGCTTTTCGCGCACAAAGGCCGCAATAACAAATCATCTGCGCCTGATTGCTGGGAGATGATCGGCATCGTCGCTTTGCGTTGCGACATCGGCCGTTGCCCGATCACTTCGCCGGTGATGATAAAGTCGAAACCGTTTTCCTTAACCCATTGCTTGGCCTTGTTGACCATGAAAATCTTGCAATCGAGACAAGGATTCATGTTCGCGCCGTAGCCGTGTTTGGGGTTGATCAACACGTCTTTGTATTCTTCGATCACATCGACGATATGCAGCTTGATGCCTAACTGTTCTGCGACCCATAAAGAATTGTTGCGTTTCGGCTTTTCCTTGTCCTTGGCTCTGATCGCATGGGTGTGGCCTTCGACGCAAAAGCCGGTGAAGAAATTGATGCCCTCGACATGAATGCCTTGGTCCATGATGGTTTTAGCCGCCAGCATTGAATCCAGACCGCCGGAAATCAATGCCACTGCTTTTCTTTGTGTACTCATATTGCTCAGAATTGGGGGAAATTTGCTTATTATACCGGCTTCTTTTCCAATTTGGCTTTCAATCAACAGCAGCCCAATTGGGGATGTAGATTAATTCACCACGAAGACACGAAGAACACGAAGTTTTTGCCTAAGCTTTTCTTCGTGTCCTTCGTGCCTTCGTGCCTTCGTGGTGATATGCCTTTAAATCAACCGAAATTGATCTTGGCTTCCAGATCGTTGCTGGAATCGGCATTTTTCAGTGCTTCTTCCAGACTGATTTTTCCCTCTTTGTACAATCCGTACAAGGCGTCGTCAAATGTCCTCATGCCTTTGCTGCCGCTTGATGACATAGCCGATTTAATTTCATGCAGCTCCCCTTTCAGGATCAGGTTGGCTATATGCGGCGTGTTGATCATCACTTCAATGGCCGCGCAGCGCTTCCCTGACGTGTCGGGAATCAGGCGCTGCGAAATAACCGCATTCAAGTTGACGGCAAGATCCATAAACAATTGTGCATGATGATCATGGGGGTACATGTTGATGACCCGCTCCATGGCTTGGTTGGCATTGTTGGCGTGCATGGTCGAGATGCATAAGTGGCCGGTGTTGGCCAACTCCAACGCGGCCGACATGGTTTCCTGATCCCGAATCTCGCCGATCAGGATAACATCGGGCGCTTCCCTCAGACAGGCTTTCAAGGCTCTGGCGTAAGAGTCTGTATCCACGCCGACTTCGCGCTGGTTGACAATGGATTTCAGGTTCGGGTGCGAAAACTCGACCGGGTCTTCAATAGTCAGAATATGGCCGGCCGAATTGGCGTTGCGGTGGTTGATCATGGCCGCCAGCGTGGTCGATTTGCCCGATCCGGTGCCGCCCACCATCAACAACAGGCCCCGCTTAGCCATGATCAGTTCCATCAAAATATCCGGCGTGCCCAACTCTTTGCCGGTAGGAATGACCGACGGGATCAAGCGCATAACCAGGCCGACGGTCTTGCGCTGATAAAAGGCATTGGCGCGAAAACGAGCGCTGCCATCCGGCAGGCTGATCGCAAAATCCAGGTCCCGGGTGATTAAAAACTCGTCGATTTGTTCCTGGGTCATGATCCCGAAAGCGCCCGATTTTGTTAACTCGGGCGTCAGCATAAAATCATCCAGCGCTACAGCCCGACCGAAAATTTTGGCTTTAACCGGCGAATCGACCGTCAAAAACAAATCCGAGGCATTCAGCAGAGCCATTTCCTTCAAGTACGGCAGAATATCCAAATCGCCTTCCGGCGCAGCTCCCAGAACCTGGAAGCTCTCTACTTCCGGCTCATTGGCTTCTTTTGCCAGCGCTGAAGAAGGCACAATAAACAGCACCAAACCGTTATCCTCGACCTTGGCGCTAGCCATAAATTTCTCGCCGTCAGGCGCAGTACAATTGAATTTCAGCGCTTTATTCTGGACCAGTTCCTGCTTTTGGCTGTCATTAATCAGGCTAAAAGTAATTTCCTTGATGATGTTTGAACTTAACTCATTCTTTCCCAGGGGATATTCCTCCCCGGCCAATCCCAAGAGTGCCGGAGAACCTGCTCTCAAAGACAGGCTATCGGCATTTTTTTCCAGCATTAATTTTAAATAGGGTGTCAGGGTCATGTCAGTATCTGGTTTTTATTATAATGAGGGACAAACGGGATGAGCCGAAACACACGGCCCACCCCTGCGACAGTTTTATCACATAGAAACAAGCTCTTCCTCTTCACCATCTTTCGACTGCAACGAAAGTCCGCCGATCGAACGGTCTTCGCCGGATGCCAGTTTGATCTGCAAGCGCAATTCATTTTGAGAGTCGGCATTTCTTAAGGCTTCTTCGTAATCTATTTTTCCCGCCTGATAAAGCTCCAATAAGGCCTGGTCGAAAGTTTGCATGCCCAGCTCGCGGGATTTCGCCATCAGCGGCTTGATGCTCGCGGCCTCGCCTTTGGCGATATAATCTGAAATCAGCGGCGTATTCAATAAAATCTCGATGGCTGCGCAACGGCCGCCGTCAATAGTTTTGACCAGCCGCTGGGAAATAATCGCGCGCAAGTTGACCGAAATATCCTGCATTAATTTCGCCTGTCTCTCCATCGGGAAAAAGCCCAAAATCCGGTCTATCGCCTGATTGGCATTGTTTGCATGCAAGGTAGCCATCGCCAAATGGCCGGTTTGGGAAAATTCCAGCCCGTAATTCATAATCTCTTCGCTGCGGATTTCGCCGAGCACGATAACGTCGGGAGCCTGCCGCAAGGTATTATGCAGTCCGGCTTCCCAGCTCTTGGTATCGACGCCGACTTCCCGTTGCATGACAACGCAGTTTTTATGGCTATGCACATATTCGATGGGATCTTCCAGGGTGATGATATGGCCGTAACTGTTCGCATTGCGATGGTCGATCATGGCCGCCATCGACGTTGATTTACCTGAACCCGTGCCGCCGACCATGATAATCAGGCCGTTTTTGTTCATCATCACGTCTTTTAAAATAGGCGGCAGGCCCAGTTTATCGAAATTGGGTATTTCCGCGGCGATAACCCGGATAACCAAGCCCTGACAGCCTTGCTGGACATAGGCATTGACCCGAAACCGGCAGAGCCCGGCAGGGGCAATGGCAAAGTTGCATTCTTGTGTTTCTTCAAATTCCTTGAGCTGCTTATCATTCATGATGCATTGCGTCAGGGCCTTGGAATCATTCGCCGATAATGCCTGCTGGGAAACCGGCGTCATCTTGCCTTTGATTTTTATTGCAGGCGGAAAACCGGCGGTAATAAATAAATCAGACCCTTCTTTATGAAGCATAAGTTTGAGTAACTTAATCATAAAGTCCATCGCTTCTTTTCTTTCCATTGACTTCCCCCTGTATTGATTAGCTATATATGGTTTTGCCTGAAATGAGGCAATACTTTTTGATTATAATTTTAATTAGTAAAGATACCTACAAAAAACCGGTCATTACAGACATAACCGGCTTGGGAAAAACATCGCCTGCAAAACAGATTTTACATTATGAAACAATCGCTTATTTTTATGCAGACAGATTTACGGTCCAGGTAAAACATTTATGAATGTGTGATGGCGTAAACAGTCCAAAGTTGGGCTGATTGCTTGTATACTGATGCCGCTAATAACATTGCCGAATACTCAATTTCCTGCGCTGTATATTAAAAACACCAACAAATATAAGGACAACAGCAAGATGTTTATAGACGAGACTCAAGACGATTCAGATGACTGGATGACCGCATTATTAAGGTCGCCGATCTTCCAACGCCTTCCACCTGTCAATTTACAAAAGATCTTAATGAGTCTGGAATCAGTGCATTTTAGCAAGGGCGAAATTATTCTCGATCAAGGCGGCATGGGGGATTATTATTACCTGATTAAAAACGGGCAATGCGAATTAACGCGCAAACCCTCGCCTAACGCAAGAGAGATTAAATTGGCTCAACTGGCAACCGGCGATACTTTCGGCGAAGACTCGCTGCTTTCCGACGCGCCCAGAAACGTCACAATTACAGCACTAACGGATATCTCCTTATTACGGCTTAATAAACAACAATTCGTGTCTTTAATAAAAGAGCCCTCCCTGGCCTTTGTCACTTATCCAAAGACGCAGGAGGCGCTAAAACAGGGCGCTATATTGCTGGATGTACGTGCGCCCGACGATTATGAAAAGCACCATCTTGACGGCAGTATCAACGAGCCTTTTTTCTCGTTAAGGATGCAGCTTAAAACATTAAACCGCGAGAAGCCTATCATTGTGGTTTGCAACGATGGGAAAACCAGCGAGGCCGCTGTCTTTTTACTGCTCCGCAATAAAATTAATGCCATGATCTTGCGCGGAGGAATGACGGGCGCCAAGTCCGATTCGGAACAGGACCTCGCTCTTGCAGATACTATTCAGGCTAATGCAGAGCGCTCCGAAACTGTTCCTCAACATCACCAAGCCATGCAACCGGCCAGTCACTCCGCCAGCCTTGCCGGCAACGAACAGGCCCCTCAAATAAGGCTGCTTCAATCGGAAGTTGAGGCACTCAAAATGGCAAACCAACAGCTCAATGACAAGTGCATGAAGCTGGAGTTTGACAAGCAACATGCTGAAAAACAGGCCAGAATATTGTACAAACAGCTGGAGAAATTAACCCAGGTACTGAACAAGCTTAAAAATGAATGATGATTTATACAAAAAATCAGTCCTGTGTCGCCGGCTTCAGTTTATAGCCTGTCTAAAATCAACCATATTCTTAAACGCTTTTTGTCTTACAAAATCAAATTAAACTCATACTGAGAAGCGTCAGCCTTTACTTAATTTCACTTTGCGCTTCCAGCCAATCCTCAAGCTCACTGCCTGGGTAAAAGCCGCGCTTTTCAGCTTTGTAATAAGCGGCTTCAGAGATCATTGTATCAAGGTTAACAGGCTGAACGGGCGACCTGTCCGCCCTTGTAAAGCCACACTTTACCAGACCGACAAGGTCTTGCGGCGCACTTCCCTTAACACCTATTTCGGCAGGTTTCAGCTCTGCCAGGGTGCCGAATAAACGATCCCATAGCGATAAAACCGAACCGTAATTACGGTCGTGCTCATGACGCTTGACTGAGTGATGAACACGGTGCAAATACGGCGTAATAATCAGTCGTCCAAGAAGCCGTTCGCCCCGGAATGAAATATTGGTGTGATGCAGCATGGTAAAAAACGTAACTATTATCTCATTCGCAAGCACCAGGGCTTCTTGTATTCCTAAAACAACAATTAACATCGCCTTCATGAAATTGATGATTAAGATTTCCAGAAAGTGTGCCCGGAATGCCGTTGAAACGTTCAAATAAGGATCAGTGTGATGCACCTTGTGAAACATCCACAGGCAATCGAAGCTATGGCTGGTTTTATGCCAGATATACAACAGTAAATCCAACGCTAAAAACGCAAGAATCGCTTTCCCTAGCGGATTCGTAATGTAATTTAGCAATCCTTTATCGGAGTATTGTTCAGCCAAGGCCCATAGCGATGAAATCGACAATAACGACATCACAATGCTATTGAAAGTAAATAGCTGAATGTTCGCCCGATAAGACTGCCGCAACCGTTCGCTGAACCGTTGTTCTCTGGGCCAGCAAGATTCAAGAATCACCAACAGCGCAAAAAAAAGGAACAGGATACATGCTGCCATTTTTCCTGACGATATGTTCAAAACCCAGGTTAGATAGGATTGAAGTAAGGTCATTAAAGATTTAAATTCGTTTAACATTGCCATCTCCTCCTCATCAAAAAGTTGAACAAAATTGACGTAAGTGATTAGAGCAAAGTTATCTTAACTAAAAATTATATCCAAAATAGCGGCCGCGCTTGTTGTGTTCGCCATCCAGAAACCGCAGCGCGGCTTGATCCTAACCGGATGCCTCGGTGATTTCAATCATGGAATGTCAAAACATATAGCCTGATAATGCGATGATGACGGCGTAACGCAAGCTTTTGCCCAGGCCCACCAGAATAACGAAGATGCCAAGGTTTACCTTCATGATGCCGGCAATAAATGTCAGAGGGTCTCCGCCCACCGGCAGCCAGGACAATAATAACGACCAGACGCCGAAACGCTGGTACCAGCGCTGGTAACGATGCAGTTTTGAGGCGGGAAATGGAAACCAGCGTTTATGTTCAAAATGCAATAGATAACGGCCTAAGACCCAGTTCACGACAGCGCCCAAGGTATTGCCCGTCGATGCGAACAACCAAAGCAGCAAAGGGTCATAGCCGGCAGCCAACAAGCCGACCAGCGCCACTTCCGAATAAAGCGGAATCAGCGTGGCGGCCAAAAAACTCATGCCGAATAAGCTCAAATAAGCGGTCATAGCGCCTGACGTGCGGATTGCACCAGTCCGTGAAAAAGGTTGCGTTGGCGCGACATATAAAGCAAGTATTCAGGGTGCCACTGAACCCCCATCAAGAAGAGCCGCGACGGGTCTTCTACAGCCTGCACAATATTGTCCAGGTCACGGCCGACGACCCTTAGCCCTTCACCCAACTGATCAATGGCTTGCGAATGAAGGCTGTTAATCTTGCAGCGGCTAGTCCCCAGCAGTTCTTCAAGACGGCTGTCCGATTCTACCAGCAGGGTTTTCACCGGCAATACCGTCCAGCGGTTGCGCGTATAGCGACGCAGGTTGCGTAAATTTTGATGCAAAGTACCGCCCAAATAGGTGTTAAGCAGCTGTTCGCCGCGGCAGATAGCCAATATCGGTATATCCTGTCTCAAGGCTTTTTCGATATAAAGTAATTCAAACATATCCCGTTCCTTGTCGTAACGCGTCTTGGGCAATACCTCCGATTCGTAAAGTGCAGGATAAACATCGTCACCCCCGCCGATCACAATACCGTCTAATCCCTCATGCAGGTGAAAATTCCTGGGCGTCAGCCGTAGAGGGAGGCCTCCGGCCCAGATAATAGCATAACGGGTAAAATACCAAGCCCGATCGCCTCCTTTGCCAGGTCCTGTTACGCCAATTAGAGGGCGCAATAATGTTTCAGGCATGCCTCAACCATTTCCTGCCAATCCTGAAACAGCTCGACCACAGGCCTTTCCAGAAACTCTATATAAGCCCGGCATATTGCGTTCAAACACTCACGGTTACAGGCCAGCCTTTCTACCATCAGCCAGTTATGCCAATCCCTATCAATATTCCAGCCGGGCTTGTCAATCTGGCAGTTGGGCAGCCGGTAATGCAAGGTAGGACGGGCATGAACGCGATGATCGTCAATAACCGACAGCGTTCTGGTTTTATCCAGATAGCTAAATAGCGGCAGCATATCCAAAGCTCGGTTGCGGGTAGGGTTAGCTATCAGGTAATCATCAATCAACCTGTCCTGATTGGGATGATAATCCAAATCAACCACCTGCCGGATGTAATCAGTCGGAAACGGGGAGATATAGCCGGACATGGCGCGAGTTAAGTCGATTTTGCTATAGTGAATCAGCCAATCGTAAAGGCACAGAAAAGCCTTCAGATAAGAAACGATGGTTTCAGGGTCCAGGCTCGGTAATTCCGGATTAAAATGCAGGCCAAAAGCATAAAATGCACCACTTTCCGTGCCTTGTGCGCCCGATTCACGTAACCGCAAAATCAATTGCTCCAGTTCACCAAGACGATCCATAGGAATCGGGGGCGTGACAACTTCAAAAGGCACAATCTGTTCGGCCGCCGTGCGCAAAATCAGCTCGGACCATTCATCAAACTGGGCCAGAAAATCCTCCGGATCCGGCTTGTAACGGCCTTTTTCTTTCAAATACTGAAAATCCAATTCAACTTTAAAATCGCCCAAACTCGTGCCCGTAATGGTATTTTCATAAGCCGTGTGAGCTATGATCGCCCCCCCGAACTGCTCGCGGATCAGCAGGGCGATATTCTCAAGAGTCAACCCGGAAAATTCAAGCTCTACGCCGACACGCCTCATTTCTCCTGATGCTTTGGTGCTGACGGGCGGAAGTAGGGAATTTGGAGTGTGCCGCATAGCTGCCTTTTGTCTTTAGGGTTATCGGGAACTCAAATCAAAATGCGCTAATTTTTAATCGCCGAATCGGCAACGTGGACGGTTTCTGAAAGGGCTAGTCATTATCTCCCGAGCCTAATAAAGATCAATAAGCCTAATTACTTAGTGCGAATGCAATAAAAACGACGTAGAACATGGCAGGACTGGTGAGCCAGGCTCGCTAACAAATCGGGACATCCCTTCATCTCACATACCGCACAAAATTGGTAATCAGCCTTTATTCTATGCACTATTTTTGTGCATTCTTAAGGCGGCATACTTCATTTATCCGCGCAACCCTTATCCGCGCAAGGCAATAAACCATATGGCTCGCATCTTGCTTTGTGAAGTTTATATTTTGTCATCAACGCATAATGAAGGATTAATCACATGCTGTCAGAAACCGAGCGTTTCGAAACTTTCTCTCCGTATATCCGAAGTGTTTCCCAGTGCAAAGAAATTCTCCGCGACTTGAACGGAACTTGGGGCTTGGTTTCTGCCATCGCGGAAATCAGTTGTCCCGCAGAAGCCGCAACCATATTGCCGGCAATGGAAGCCACCAAAAAAGGCTTTGCCGATCTTGAAAGCAAACTGACCAGCCAACTGGTATCCGAAGAAATCAAAAAAACCTGTCTTGAGCTGGAATCCAAAGCGCAGGTGTCGATCGATATTCTGGTGCGCAACCTGTATGAGCGCACCGCAGACATCGGCTTTCTGGCGACCAATGCCGATATATGCAATTTCGTTCAGGCTTCCGCAAACGGCGAAAGAACCAGTGTGGATTTAATTAACCAACTGCTTGACGAGTACGGCTCCAAATATACCGTATACGACGACATTATCATTCTGGATACCGACAGCCGCATATTGACCCGGCTTGACCGCAGTAGCTCGGGCGTCGATCAAAGAATTTCCGATCCGGTTATCCGCAAAACCTTGCAGTCAACGGCAGAATATATTGAAACCTTTGGTAAAACCGGTCTTCGCCCCGGCACAGACCGAGCTCTGATTTATTCAAGGCGCATCGTCGACCCGGTCGATGATTCAGTGATTGGCGTTTTGTGCCTGTCCTTTCGCTTCGATAATGAAATGGAAGGCATATTCCGCAGCCTGCAAAAGAAAGGCGACAAAGCGGTCATGTTGCTGTTGGATGCCGACTCGGTAGTCATTGCCACCAGCGACCAGGACCATGTCCCAATCGGCCGTGTCATTGAAACCGTCCCGGAAGGTGACGCCTACGGCATGCTCGACTTTGCCGGACGCGAATACCTGTCGGTCACGCACCGGGGCCGTCCCTACCAGGGTTATGCCGGACAGGAATGGTACGGGCATGCGATGATCCCGTTACATTCGGCATTCGGTTTTTCCGCGTCGGATAAGGAGATTAACGCCGAAATTCTTCGCCATGGCGACGCGCTGTCTACCGAGCTGTCCAGCCTGATTGCCGACGCCGCCGAAAACATCAACCTGTTCCTGCACCGCGTGATCTGGAACGGCCAGGTCATGGCGACTAACGAGCATGGCAACCTGTTATCGTTGAAGGCGATTCTAAAACAGCTTCGCTCGATGGGAGCCCGCACCGCCCAGGCGCTTGCCGATTCCAGCAGCAAGCTGCATACCACGATGATTACCTCGGAACTGCGTAATGCCGAATCGATCGCGCGGCTGATGATTGATATCATGGATCGCAACCTGTACGAACGCAGCAATGATTGCCGCTGGTGGGCGCTAACCTCGGAAATCCGGCGCATCCTCTCCGAAGGTCGGCTGAGTTCTGACGATAAAGCGAAAATTACCGATATCCTGGTCTATATCAACAAGCTTTACACTGTTTACACGCGCCTGTTTATCTACGACATCAAAGGGAATATCGTCGCCGAGTCCAATCTGCATCACGACCCTATGGATGCAATCGGCAGACAAGTGACTGCCTCTTACGCGCAGGACACTTTTTCATTGCGCTCGCCGCAGGAATACCGGGTATCGCCCTTTGAAGAATCCTGGCTGTACGACGGCAAACCCACCTATGTTTACAATGCCGCGATCCGGCATATTGACGACATGAACAAGATAGTGGGCGGTATCGGCATCGTTTTTGACTCCACGCCTGAATTCAAGCACATGCTTGAAGATTGCCTGCCCGATAAACCCGGCGCGTTCGGCCTGTTTGTGGAACGGCCCAGCGGCCGCATCATTGCGTCAACCGATGCGTCCAATTATCAAAATGGCGAGATTCTCTGGATAGACCCTGAATTTTTTGAGCTGCAACAAGGCGCAGGAAAATCCAAGATCGTGCTTTACAACAAAAAGTACTACGCCGTCGGCTGTTATTCGTCACGCGGATACCGCGAGTTTAAAACCACCGGTGATTATCATAACGATGTTGCTGCATTCGTGTTTATTCCTATCGGAGAAAAAACCGAAGCAACCGATTCCGAACAACGCGTAGCCATCACTTACCCGCAAGAGCCGATGACCGGTGATGCGGTCGATCTGGCAACGTTTTATATCGGCTCGGATATTTACTCATTTTATGCCTCCGAGGTAGTCGAAGCGATAGAAGTCTCAATGATCAACCCGTTGCCCGGCACCAAGTCCTATGTCGTCGGCAGCGTCATGTATTGCGATAACAGCCCTGACGGCAACAATGATAAGACCCCGATCATCGTCATCGACGGCCGGATTTTGACCAATACCCCCATCGAGCCGGACGAACCGATAAACACCGCCGGCGCAATTGTCGTGGTCAAAACAGAAACGGGGCCGATCGGCTTATTAGTGGATGGGCTTGACGCGATTCCCAGTTTCGAGAAAGCGCAGGTTCAGCCGGTCGGCGAATTACTGCGGGGCGACGGTGGCTACATCAAATCGCTGGTGAATATCCCCGAAAGCAACATGACCGGAAAAATGCTGATCGTGTTGAATCAGGATTTGATTTTGTCGGCGGTGCGTGGGAGGTAGCACCGGTATGTAGCTTGCGAAATACGGAGCGATCGGTGCCGCGGAGCTCCTGGATTCCGCAAGCTCCATCCAGGCTACGTGCTATTATGAATATATGCAAAAACATATAATTACTTACTAGCAATAAAACGAGGGAGTAGTCTTCAAATGAAGATAAAAAAACTAAGAATAGAAAATTTACGTGGACTAAGTGATGTTAATTTTGTTTTTGACCAGCCGACTAATGTAATCGTCGGGCCAAATGCTATTGGTAAAACGACAATTCTTGAAGCCATTCGTCTTGTTAAATGTTTGTTGATGCCCCGCTATTTTCAGGAGGGTCAGCAAGTTCTCGTTTCACTGGGCGCAATGTCTCCACACCCTCAACTAAATAATTACCTAGAATTCTCTTCTCTAACTCGCGATGAAACTATACCTATAAAAATACAAATGGATCTTGAACTTAATGGTGATGAATTGAATTACCTTTCAATTAGTTCACAACAGTTAGGTTTAGAAATACTTAAAGGTCAGATGGGTAGAAATGAAGACCAAAATCAATTAGCTCTGACGCAATTTCTTTCTTCGGAAGAAGGTAAAAAAAGACTTGACGAAGCTGCGCGTCAAATTGACAGTAATTTATCAAAATTCGTGGCACCTTTTACCTTGCCGATTTGCCTAACAATTGATCCTGCGGGCGGTATTCGAGGTGAAAATCAATTAAATCAAGCAATGGTTATTCTTCTTGAGAGAAGACATCCCCCTCATAAAGCATTATTTAGTTATTTTCCAGCAGACAGGGCTTTTCCTGCGGGAGAAACAGTGGTCCAAATTGGATCAAATGAAGCAAATAGTCAGATTCAGGCACACATGGGGCAAGCATCAACAAAATATCAGAGACTAAAGCAAACAATAGTAAATAACTTACTTCTTTCTGGCGTGAATGAAAACGAACTACACAAAGACTTCGCATCAGTTTTTGCTAAGCTCTTGCCTGGAAAAGAACTTGCGGGTATCTCCGTTACTCCTGTCGGAACCTTGAAAGTAGCTATTCGAGAACAATCATCCAACAAAGTATTTGATATTGATGGAATGAGTAGTGGGGAGAAGGGATTAATACTCACATTTATGCTACTTTTTCAAACACTTGCTTCAGGTGGCATAGCTCTTTTGGATGAACCAGAACTACATTTAAATCCCGCGGTATGCAAAAACATAATATCTTTCATTAGTGAAGAAATTATCCAAAAAAACGACATTCAAGTGCTTCTTTGTACACATTCTGGAGAAATACTTGGAACAGCGTTTGATAGAGAAGATTGCACTGTACATCATCTAAGGTCACATAATGATGCTACTAAAATATATGAGAAAGATAGCCATGAAGTGTTTTGCGCTTTAGCCCGTTTAGGAACTTCTGCGGCGGATAGTATGTTTTCCCAAGGTAATATATTTGTTGAAGGAGATCATGATTCACTGGTGTTAGAAGATGGGTTTTATGAATTTGTATCTGGCTATAAAATCACAAGCCTTGGCGGTAGGACTGGAATCGAGAAAGAAATTACAACATTGCAACAAGCTGAAAAGAAGGGCGATCTTGACAAATTAAATTGTTTTATTTTCGATCTTGATCGAATGCCTTCAAGTATTGTTAGTACCCCATTAGTAAAAGTTCTTCAATGGGATAGATACTGCCTGGAAAATTACCTTATAAAACCAAAAGAACTATTCGATGAACTTACTGAATTGGGCGTAACTGATCTTGATTCCCGAGGTATATTTGAAAAAAGATTAAAGGAAATGGCACTGCAACAACTTAGTGAAGTAGTTGCAAGAGAAGTTTACGCTAAAGAATCACCGGAGAGCGTTGGAGTTAGATCGAAAGATATTGAAGGCAAGTCTTTCGCAGAAATGGCTGAAATATTGTCGGATAGACTTAATACGCTGAAGTTAGAAATACAGAATCATGATAATTCAAATTGGAAAAACACCTTTATAGATACCTGTAATACTAAACACGCAGAGCTCTTACCTATATGGGAAGATAATTGGTTTAAGCAGGCAAGTGGAAAGCGGTTAATTGATGACTTATATAAAGAGTATAAAATTTCAATAGCTAAATTAACTTTAAAGCGAAGGCTTGCTAAACGTTTAAAGGCAGACAAGACCGAAGATTGGACGCTTGTTAAAAGTAAAATTCTTGATGCACTCACTCACTAAAACTAGAAGTGCATAGATTGGACTGACGCAAGGAAGCCCAACAGACGGAGCTCAAAAAAGCTGGGCTTCGTTCCTCTGCCCATCCTACGGCACTGCATTTTTTGGTTGATTATGCTTTTTAGGGGAGAAAAAGGGTAATGTTAGAGCTATTACTATTACATCAACCGCCGACCCAGTAAGGCGGATTCGCCGCAAGGCAATTCGCCATGATAGGAACCTTGATCCTGACTCCAACACAGTTCTCTCCAAGCAAGTTTTTTGTTCGATTGCTTTGTATATCACAAGGTGGTTTGCTGTAGTGGAACCCCAAAATTCATAAATTTATTAAACAGAATTGCAAGCATGAGCTTAAACGTACCCACTAACAGCAACTTTGTACTCTACCAAACCGAAGACGGCCAAACCCGTATCGAAGTGCGTTTGCAGGATGAATCGGTCTGGCTAGCGCAAGCAACACTCACAGAACTATTTCAAACCAGCAAACAGAATATCAGTCTACATTTGAAAAATATCTTTGCCGAAGGAGAGTTGGAAGAAGATCGAGTCGTCAAGGAATACTTGACAACTGCCACCGACGGCAAGCAATACCGCACCAAACACTATAACCTTGAAGCCATTATCGCCGTCGGTTACCGGGTGCGCTCTCATCGCGGCACCCAGTTTCGCCGCTGGGCTACCGAGCGCTTGAACGAATATCTGGTGAAAGGCTTCACGATGGACGATGCGCGCTTAAAGCAGGTCGCCAACATCGGTTCCGATTACTTCGATGAAATGCTGGAGCGCATCCGCGACATTCGTTCCAGCGAAAAACGCTTTTACCAGAAAATCCGCGATATTTATAAACTGGCGGTCGATTACGATCCCCAAGCCGAAGCAACGCTGGAATTTTTTAAAATCGTACAAAACAAACTGCATTTCGCCATTTCCGGTAAAACCGCCGCAGAATTGATTGCTGATCGCGCCGATGCCAGCCAGCCGAATATGGGCTTGACTGCCTGGAAAGGCGTAAAAGTCCGCAAAGGCGATGTGACCGTAGCCAAGAATTATCTGAATAACGAAGAAATGGACGGCCTGAACCGCATTGTCAGTATGTACCTGGATTATGCCGAAGACCAAGCCAAACGCCACCGGCAGATTTTTATGCGCGACTGGCGCAGCAAGCTGGATGCATTTTTGCAGTTTAATGAGCGCGATATTTTGACTAATGCCGGAACGGTCAGCAAAGCAGTCGCCGATCAACTGGCCTTGGAGCAATACGAAAAATTCAATCAACACCGCTTGGCAGTGGAAGCGGAACAAGAGACGTTGTTGGATGATGCCGAATTACAAAACTATTTGGCAAAAAAACGATGAGCGGGCAAAACAGCATTGCCCCACCCTACCGCACTTAGCAATGAAATTATTGTCAACGTAGATGGCAATTTTTTTATTGTCATTTTTAAAGCTAAATACGCAGTGCGTACCCTAGCCAATATCGCTTCTATGTAGCCCTAGCAGCACCATCCTAAACGCCGACAAAGTCACCGAACTCGATGCCTTTCCCCGCTGGCGTGACATCGCCTCCGTTCCCTGGATTTGCATTGGGACTGATGATTCATTAGAGATGGCGAAATTAACCTGACAAAGCTTCGGCAATCATTGCGGTTATTTTTAGCTCCCTGCTTATTAATTTACTGCTGAATAACCGCTGACTGCTCTGTTGTTTTTACGCAAAACGCCATGCAATTCAGCTTCACCAAGATATTTATTTATACTTGCGACCAGTAGCATGTACCCGAAGCATAAACTCGCAAAAAAACAACTTGTGGTGGACTAGCCACGGGTTATTCAAAGCATCTAAAAACCGGAACCAGCCCAGCTTTAATCGCCCATTAAATTTCTTGTCTTACTTATTTAACCGGAGGAATATCACCCTCAGACTAAACAATAACGGATGACTCATTATGAAAATTTTAAACGTACTGGTTTTACTCGCCTCTCTTTTTGCGATAGCGGGCGCTGCTTTTTTTCAACTTTTTGTTTTACTGGCAAATGCCCTATTTGCCCAGCCAACTCATAATCGGCATCCCTCATCGCTGAGCTAGGAAAACGGTACGCAATGCATAATTTACAGACTGTTTTGGATCATCCGCATTATCGCTCTGATTCTTTCTTGGCAACTTTATCCCGCAAATAAACCGGCATGGCCTGTTCGACGGCAACGGCCAAGCCCTGCTCGAAACCTCGCGCGCCTAAGCGGGCAATCGCACCGGCTCTGGGCAGTAGTTCGGCTTGATAGCGACTGACTCGCTCGCCCAAGCGCGCCGTCAATTCTTGATGATAAACGCCCCAGCCTGAGCCGATACCTACGCCGGTCAGATCGGGAAATTCAACTGCATCAGCCGGAGTCACGGCTTCGTTGCCGATCAGTTCGGCATAGCCTTGGGCATCACGTTGATAAACGCCCCAGAATATCTCGCCCATCCGCGCATCCATCGCGACAAAGGCGACGTTCTCATCATTATGATCGAAAAAATCCTGCGCTATAGCCGCCAGGGTGGACACTGGGACTACCGGCAAGTCTGCGCCCAAGGCGATGCCCTGAATCACGCCGGTGGCGATACGCACGCCGGTAAACGAGCCGGGGCCGCGGCTGAATGCCAGCGCGTCCAGCTGTTGCGGCTTTAAGCCCGCATCCGCCATTAATGAATCGATCATCGGCAAAATCAGCTGGGTATGGACTTTGGGGGCCAGCTCAAAGCGTTCAGCTATTTTGCCGTCAATAAACAGCGCCGCTGAGCAGGCTTCGGTCGAGGTTTCTACTGCCAGTAATTTCATTATTTGGTCTCTGTGGTAATTAACTTAGCGAGTGCTGGCGGAGTGCAGGCTTCGCCTGCAAGTACAAGCGAAGCTTGCACTCCTGTTTAGCTACACCTAAGTCCGTTCTACTTTTCAATAAACTCGTCCTGAAAAAACGCCCGCACCTCTTCTATGTCGCGGGTGCGCTTCATGGCCGGTACGCTGTCTAAAAATATCTGCCCGTAGGACTTCTTTAACAATCTAGGATCGCAGACCATCAATACGCCCCGGTCGGTCACGTCGCGGATCAAACGGCCTATGCCCTGCCTCAACGCAATCACGGCGGTGGGCAGCTGGTATTCGAAAAATGAGTTCCGCCCCTGTTTGGTCATTGCGTCCAATCGCGCTTTCAACACCGGATCGCCGGGGGATGCGAACGGCAGTTTGTCGATAATGACGCAGGACAAGGCCTCGCCCCTGACATCCACGCCTTCCCAGAAACTCGATGTGCCCAACAGTACGGCATTGCCCGCCGCTTTGAATTGATCAAGCAACAAGCCCTTGGGTCGGCTGCCCTGAATCAGCAGCGGGTAGTCTATTTTTTTCTCCAATAATTCAGCGGCCTCTTTAAGTGCGCGATGACTGGTAAACAGGAAAAACGCCCTGCCCTTGCTGGCCTGCAACACCGGCACCGCAAACTCGATGATTCGCGGGATGAAGTCGGGATCATTCGGCTGTGGCAAGCCTTTCGGGTGATAAAACAGCGATTGATGGGCGTAATCGAAAGGACTCCCCCAACTTTCGCTGGCCGCATTGCTCAGCCCCAGGTTATTGGCGAAATGATCGAACCTGTTCGCCACGCTTAAGGTCGCCGAAGTAAAAATCCACGCGGCCTGATGTTGCTGCATAAAAGAACGGAATTCCGCGGCTATATCCAGCGGCGTCCGGCTTAAGGTGAAGGTGTTTTTATAGGTTTCATACCAGCGTATCCATTTGCCGCTGTTGTCTTCGAGAATAATTTTTAACTGCTGCACCAGTTCGTCGGCGCGCTTGAAACACGAATCCAGGCCTTTGGTTTTTACCGAGGCCAGCTCCAATTGATCGGACAAGCGCTGCAATTGGTCTTTAACCGCAGTCAGGCTCGCGGCTATTTTGGGGTTGTTTTCGATGTCCTGCCAGTCGCCGCGTTTAAGCTCGATGCCAAACGCCAGTCTCATGTCTTTAACCTCATGTTCCAGGTCTTCGCAGGCGGTGCGTAAGGCGGGTATGTCGGTGGCATCTTTGAAATATTCCATCAACGCGTCTTTCGCCAGATCGTTCAGCTGCTTGGCGCTAACGGTGATGCCTAGAAAGTTGGAGGCGGTATCGGCCAGCTGGTGCGCCTCGTCGATGATGACCACCTCAGCATCGGGCAACAACTCGCCGAAACCGCTGTCGCGTATCGACCAGTCCGCGCACAGCAAATGATGGTTGACCACCAGAATCTCGCTTTCCTGCGCTTTCTTTCTGGCCTTGACCAGAAAACACTCGGCGTAATCCGGGCAATCCTGGCCCAGACAATTATCCAATGACGAGGTTGCCTGATACCAGACCGGATCGGCCTCCGTCACCTCGGACATTTCCGAGGTATCGCCGGTTTTGGTGCGTTTCGACCAGGATTTGATTTTCGCCAGCGCGGCCGCATCTTCCTTGCTGAAACCCAATGTGGAAGTTAACGCGTTTTTCAGTCGATAGGTGCATAAATAGTTGCTGCGGCCTTTTAACAAGGCGGCGATAAACGGCGTTTTCATTGCCTTGCGGATCACCGGCAGATCCTTGTTAAACAGCTGGTCCTGAAGATTTTTGGTGCCGGTCGAGATAATGACTTTTTTGCCCGATAAAATGGCGGGCACCAAATAGGCGAAAGTCTTGCCGGTTCCGGTTCCGGCTTCGGCGATTAAATGCTGGTTGGCTTCGATAGCATGGGCAATGGCCTCGGCCATTTCAACCTGGGCCTCCCGCGGCTGATAACCCGGAATTATCTTGGCCAAGTCGCCGTCACTGCTGAAAAAATGTTTGGTGTCTGTCAATTGAGTCTCGTGCACTATGTTTTCTTTACTATTTTAAATTTAAATAACAAGTGCAGTTCATTTTTTTATTGGATTGCAAAAAGCAAACAACAAAAATACCAGATTGAGATTTTAAAGACAGTGGCTCGGCTATCTAATAGCTTTGCCGATCAAGCAAATCGATAATGTACTCGAAAAAGAGGGTCTCAAGATATGCTGTCGAACTCCGGCTTGAGAATACCGGTAGCGGCAAATCAACTACAAGCTGTAACGGGGCGACTGCCTTTGAGCTTCAACATCGGCAAATCTTGTTAAAATAAAACGTTGCTACGCAGAATTTATAGAGCCAAGGTGCATTCTGCGTTTTAAAAAACGATTGATGAGCGTGAGCATTGAAAATACCGACACTTGAAAATATAAAGTAACTGATTAGAATAATGCCAATTAATCAATATCCTTGCCTTATAAAATGACTATGGGTGGCTTAACATTTCTTACTAACTATAATGACACGCTGGAACAAAATGCAGAATATCTTCGGCAAATACTTCCTCTCATGTCAAAACATAAAATTGCTACCGATCCTCTTAATTTTGCAATTTTCTATGAATATATTGTTGGCAGAAACATTCCCTTAAAGAATGAACTGGATGAACTACTGGGCAAACAGGATGCTTTTACTTCTGAATTAAGCGTTAGACTTTTAAAAAAACACATCTGCGATACTTCATTCGACTCCCTGGAAAACATAAATCACATCTTATTGCAGCTTATTAACAAAACCGGTGAAGCGTTGGATACTACTGGCGAAAAAGCCAGTGCAGCAACAATGGACTTCCAAAATCAGAGTAAGCGGCTGGAAAACAACCAAAACCTGTCTGAAATAAAAGCAGTCTTAAACGAAATCATCGCTGGAACCAAAAATCTTGCCGAAACCAGCATGGCGTTGCAGGCTCAACTGGACGAGAGCAAAAAGGAAATGCAGTTGCTGCGCCAGGAACTTGCACATGCACGCGAAACGGCAAAAACCGATGCTTTGACGGGACTCTTAAACCGGCGCGCTTTTGACCAAAAGTTGAATGAGTATATTGAAAGTCATAAACAAAGCAATGTTGAACTTTGCCTGCTTATTTTGGACATCGATTGCTTCAAACAAATCAATGATACGTTTGGCCACCAGATGGGGGATAACGTACTGCGTTATACCGCTAATCTGATGAAGCAGCATATTACCAAATACCATTGTGCAGCCCGTTATGGCGGTGAGGAAATGGCCATTATCATGCCCAACACACCGCTTAACCGGGCCATGGAAATCGCCGAAAAAATAAGAATCTCGTTAGCCCAGCACCCTTTAAAGCTCAAGGGGAGTAAAAAATCGATAGGAAAAGTGACCATTTCTATCGGAGTCTCAAGTTTTAAAATAAACGACTCCCTCGAAAGCTTGGTCGAGCGCGCGGACCAGGCAATGTACCGAGCCAAAGATAACGGTAGAAATCAAGTAATGGCCGAAAACATTATCTAGGCCGCTGAAAAATAGAATTTCTTTATTCCGGGTTTGGCGCAGCATAAGCACTGATTATGCCGTCAGCTGGATACTGAATAACAATTGTTTCCGGCCAAACCCTGAAAAAGCGCTTTTGCTTTTAGCGCACTCGTTGGCAGCAACGGGCTATCATTGCCCCAACCACCTACCGTCTAACGAAACAACTGAAAGAAGCCGGGGATTGGCCGGCAGATTGCCGTCAAAACCATCCCATCGACTTAACGGCACTGCAAACCATTTCCACCTATTTAACAAGCAACTCATTCTCTGCACCCTCCGGCTATTGCCAGCGTTACAGCCCGGTTTTAGCGTAAAGAAAAATCTGCATGCCGCATTAATCAATCGTTACTCCATCAAAGTGTGCGACTCCGATTCACACACATCGCAAAACTATGGTACAAAGTCGTTAATGTCACTTGAATTGAGGGAAGCCCATGAAAACGACGACTAATCTGCAACGCCGCAAACTATTAAAATACACCGCAATCGGTATCGCCGGAGCGATCACTTACCCGAGTTGGGTTAAGGCGGGTGAATTTGTCAGAACCAACATGCCGTCTGCCGACTTTATCCCTGACGTTGAAATTGACCTGACCATGAACGCGGTTGATGTGGCCATTTTAAGCGGCAATAAAACCCGCATTTGGAAAATTACCGGCAAAGTCGTAAAAGGCCCTCAAGGAGTGCTCGACAATAATGAAGGAACTTACCTGGCGCCCTCCTTGCGTTTTAAGAAAGGCCAGAAAGTCAGGATGATTCTTAACAATAATTTGCCGGCGCAATCGATTCTGCATTGGCATGGCCTGCATGTCCCGGCCAACATGGACGGCAACCCCATGTATGCGATCAATCAGGGCGAAACCTATGTCTATGAATTTGAGATACTCAACCGGGCGGGAACTTATTTCTATCATGCCCATACGCACAGCGTCACCGCCAGACAAGTTTATTCCGGCTTGGCAGGGCTGTTAACCGTTACTGACGACCAGGAACAGGCACTGAATTTACCAAAGGGCGACCTGGATGTGCCGCTGGTGATTCAGGATCGCAGTTTCGACAGCGAAAACCAGCTGGCTTATTCATCACACATGATGCAACGCATGCAGGGCTTTTTAGGCGACCAGATACTGGTTAATGGGCGACCTGATTTTGCGTTACCGGTCAAAACACGCGCCTATCGGTTCAGGTTGATCAATGGTTCTAATTCCCGCATTTATAAACTGGCCTGGGATGACGGCACCCCCATGACGGTAATAGGTGTTGACGGCGGCTTGCTGCCAGCCCCGGAGCAACATCCTTATGTGATGTTGGCTCCGGGTGAAAGGGCGGAGGTTTGGACGGACTTTAGCGGACGGGCGGTCGGTACCGAACTGAACTTGCGCAGCCTTAGCTTTGATGTTGCGGCGCATGGCGGCATGGGCATGATGGGTGGCGGAGGTATGGGCGGGGGTATGATGGGCGGACGCGGACGCCGGGGCATGATGGGTGGCGGCGGAATGATGGGCGGTGGCATGATGGGCGGGGGAATGATGTCCGTCAGCGCTTTGCCTTTAGGCTCCGATTACCCGATCTTAAAGGTCCGGGTCACCCAAAAGGAGCAAGGCGATAACAGCTTGCCCAAAACTCTGACGCCGATTACCGCTTTGCAGGTCAAGAATGCTGCAAATGCTGGCAATCCCAGAAACATCACCTTATCCATGGAGCATATGTCAGCCTTGCTCAACGGCCGCGCTTATAAAATGAACGATGTTCAGCCGTATGAAACTATCCCGGTTAACAGTCTGCAACTCATCGAGTTCGATAATGGTTTTGAAGGCGGCACGCATGGCATGATGATGAATATGCCGCATCCGATGCATATACACGGTGAACAGTTCCAAATCGTTAAGCGCGAAATGAGCCCGCGTTTCAGTGAAACCTACAGCACAGTTTCCGCAGGATTTATCGATAGCGGCTGGAAAGATACGGTTCTGGTGATGCCGGGCGAAAAAATCACACTATTAAAACCGTTTAACGATTTTAAAGGCCTGTATATGTACCATTGCCACAATCTGGAACACGAAGATATGGGCATGATGAGAGATTTCCTTATTAAATAATCCCGGCTTTATTTCAGGTTAGCCGGTTCCGGCAGCAGGCACTGTGCTGAGGTTTCTTTGCAGACATTATGCTTAGGAACCGCCTAACCTCAAAATAGCTCTTAGCAGCATAGGCGGAAAACCCATGCCCATAGTGGCTAGCTTGTCGCAAACATGAACCGTACCATTATAAACATCATTGTTGATGTGGCCGCGGCCCTGCTGTTTCTCGGCATGATCGCGACAGGCTATATATTGCGTTTCACGTTGCTCCCCGGAAGCAACAAAGCTTTTAGCCTGTGGGGTCTTACTCGTCACCAATATGGCGACATACATTTCTGGATCAGTTTTGGCCTGTTAGCAGTGCTCGTCATCCATCTGATGCTCCATTGGAAGTGGATCGTCACAGTCATCGTCAAGCATTACCGTGGCGTACAAACCTCACCCCCATCACTACTTTATAGCGGCGTATTAACGCTTGTTATCGTAACCCTGACTTTCATGGCCTTCGCATGGATAGTCCAGCATAGCATCAAACAAATAACCCGACCCGCCGCTTTTGGCAATCCCTTTAATGAACAGACAAGTTCAACATCAATTGTTTACTCGGGAAATGATGATTCGGAGCTTACTTTTTGGAAAAATATTTATCCGATCTTTGAAAAAAATTGTTTGCCATGCCACGGACCGCAAAAACAGTACGCCGGTTTTCGTGCTGACCGTGGCGAAAATTTCTTCCGGAACCTTGGCAGCAAACCGCTGATTTTACCCGGCCAGAGTGATGCAAGCCCTCTGATCGCAATAATCTCCGGAGCCCGAGAAGATATGCCTATGCTTGATGCGCACAAACTTTCCGAACACGAGGTATTACTGCTCAGAGCATGGATAGATTCAGGCGCAAAATGGCCTGCGTCGCTCCCCGAGAAATAGCGGCCCGGTTTGATCTCTCCGCTTTGGCCGTTTAGCGTTTATTCATACTACCGTAATTTAAAATCATGCCGGATACATCAAGATTATTTTTTGCCTTATGGCCTGACGATGAAACCCGTCAAGCGCTGACGCGCTTGCATCCATCCATGGCCGCTAAAGGACTAAAATTGGTACAGCCACACAATCTCCATGTAACGCTGGTGTTTTTAGGACAAGTTGATGCTGAGACCGGATCATTGCTTAAGCAGGCAGTGGCCGATATTACGACGCAACCATTTACATTGACCTTTGACCGTTTAAGCTACTGGCGTAGGCCCAGAATTTTATGCCTGAGCTGCCGGCAACCGGCGCCGAATCCGGCGATGATGCTGGTGTCCGCGTTGGAGACGGCAGCGGCAAACTGCGGCCTGCGCACCGATACTCGGCCCTACACGCCCCATATCACCCTGGCCCGACACGTCCGGCATTTGCCGGATATAAAAATCGAGCCGATAGTCTGGCGCGCCGAGGCATTCAGCCTGATTGAATCCTGTAGCGAACCGGAAGGCGTCCGTTATAAAGTGCTACAGCAATGGCCTTTTACCAAACCCATCGCTAATCCGGATCAATGACTTTAACTTGGCTGGTGAACCGGCCTTGCGCGAGACGGGTTTGCACTATATCCCCCGGCTTGAGTTGTTCGGTAGAACGGATTATTTCCCCGGAAGCCGGGTTTATCGTCATCGCATAACCACGGCTTAGCGTTGCCAGGGGGCTGACCGCATGCAAGGTCTGGCTGGAATTTAATAAACGCTGTTTAAGTTGCCTTAGCTTGTGTCCGGTTGCCAAAACCAGGCGATTGGTCAGATAGTCTTGCCGCTGTTTAAGGCTGTTGATGGTTACCGCTGGATTATGCTGCCACAATTTAGCCGTTTTTGCTTCAATCATGCCGGCCATGTGCCGAAGCTTTGTGTGCATGGCTTGATTAAGCCTAGCCTCAAGCTCGTCCATGCGTCGTGCATTTCCAGCCAGCTTCTGGCCGGGATGTTGCTGTTGCAGCCGCTTGGTCAACCAGTCCAAAGTTTGTTGCTTGTGGTTCAGCTTTCGTTGCAGTTGTTGTTGCAGCCGCGTTTCAAGATAGCTGAACCGCGATAGCCATTGTTGCAGATCGGGGCTGGCGTGTTCCGCGGCCGCAGAAGGCGTCGCCGCGCGCAGGTCGGCGACAAAATCGGCAATGGTAAAATCGGTTTCGTGACCGATGCCTGAAATGATCGGAATTTGGCTGGCATAAATGGCCCTGGCAACAAGCTCTTCATTGAACGCCCACAGATCCTCCAGCGATCCGCCGCCGCGCCCGAGAATGATAACGTCGCACTGTTTATGCCGGTTAGCGATCTCTATCGCCTTGGCAATTTCATGTTTTGCATTATCGCCCTGCACGGAAACCGGGTAAATAATAACCGGTATCGTCGCAAAACGTCTTTTTAGCACGGTCAGTATATCCCTGATAGCCGCGCCTGAAGGCGAAGTAATAACGCCAATCGCTTTTGGCAACACCGGCAAGGCTTGCTTATGGGCAGGCTCGAATAACCCTTGCTCCAACAGTTTCTGCTTTAACGCGTCAAACGCCCTGCGCAAGGCTCCATCCCCGGCTTCTTCAATATGTTCGACGATAAGCTGGTAATCGCCTCTAGGTTCATACAGGCTGACTTGCGCCTTGACGATAACCTGCTTTCCGTTTTCCGGTTTAAACGCCAATCCGCGCTGCTGGGTACGAAACATGGCGCAACGCACTTGGGCATTTGCATCTTTCAACGAAAAATACATATGCCCGGAAGCGGGGGTGCTTAAATTGGATATCTCGCCTTCAACCAGAACAGACAGGAAATGCTCGGCAAGTAATTGACTGGTTGCGCGGTTAAGCTGAGTAACGGTGATGACATTGCGTTGTATGGAAGCCGAGGGGGTTATCATAGTCATTACTTTACGCGAGTTGGGAGTGGGTTATTACGAAGCTTACCCCTATCCATTCATCTTTTGTATGCTCTCTCGTTGCAGCTGATTGATATAGCGCTGGACGATCGATTCAAATGCGGGTTTAGCCCGGATAAATAAACAGCCTATTTTTTGGATTTTGAGCGCGGCAATTTTATCCGGGTTAAGGATGAGCTTGGAGCAGACCTTAAAGGAAACGGTATCCTCCCCTGCACCTGAAAGCACAAGCTTAGCCTGTTCAAACTGCGCGCCCGGAATCAATAAGTCGGATACTTCAGCTGAGGTATTGAGCATTGAAAAACCGGTCAGGCTAATGTCGTATAACAGCAAATCGACGGACTCTTGACCCTCCAGTATCAACCGGCAATAACTGCCTTTCAAACGCGGCGATTTTATTCTGAAGTATTCTCTGCGCTGCATCCAAAAAATTGATTCAGGAATCGGCATGGAAAATGCCGGCTCTCCATCATAAAGAATTTGTTCCAGCTTGCTGCCTTTGAAAGAAACCTTAATGCCGGAAAAATCGGCTTCGAAAGTGGTTCTGGCAGCCTGAAGAAGCTGCTGATTTAAAGTTTCTTTGGGGCCGTAATCGAAGACTATGGAATTATTTGCCTGATCAATCTCAAGTATTGCGGTAAGAAAGAATGCCTTATCTTCGCCAAAACGAACGCTGAGCAGGCATTTATTCTTAATTAATATCGATAAATTTTGGATTATTTGTCTTGGGTTGGAGACTGAAAAAGAAGAGGCTTTGCTCATTAATAATGACCCTATATTTTTAGCTGATTATCGGAACATCAAATGTGTAGTCACCGGTATTTTGCGCTGCATAAATCGAGTGAAGGGTGATGCTGTAACCACTAATTCGATCCGTTGCAGTCTAGATGCTTTTTAATTTGAATGCGTCATTCTTTTTGCAAATCTTCTCGCTGGATCTGATGCATATAATGCTGAATAATTTCTTCAACTCGATGTGTTATTTTGATGAACTTACAGCCTATTTTTTGAATTTTTTGTACTTTATTAGGGTTGATTATGTATTTGGCACGGACCTCAAAGGAAATCACGCCTTCGCCCGCGCCTGAAAGTATAAGTTTGCTGTCGGAAAATGATGTGCCGGGAACCAAAAGTTCAGAAACTTCTTTGGAAACATTCAGCATGGAAAAACCCGTAAGACTGATGTCGTATAGTTTAAGGTTAACAGGTTCTTTGCCTGCTACTATTAACTGGCAATAACTGGATTTTGAAAACGGCGATTTAACCCTGTAATACTCTCTACGTTGCATCCAGTAAAGCGCTTTAGGGATAGGCATGGTGAATGCCGGTTCGTTTTTGTAAGTAATTCTTTTCAGTGCTGGACTACTAAAAGAAATCTTAATGCCGTTATAATCCGCATCGAATGAGACTTTGTCGGCATTAAGGATGCGTTGATTCAAATCTTCTTTGGATCCGCAATCTAAAACCAATAAATTATCCCCTGCATTAATATCAAGCAGTGTGGTGATATAGGACTCATTATTTGTTCCGAAACGAGCGCTGAGCAAACATTTACTTTTAACTAATAATAATAAATTACTGTTTATTTGCTTTGGATTTTGGACTAAAAAAGAAGATATGTCGCTCATTAATTTATATTAGTTATTGATTATTCTGCACTAAATGCGAAGCATACGTATGATGCAAAACTCATCCCTTCTGCCTCCCTCTTGTTAAATCTGCTGAACGGCTTTGTTCACATGCGGGCTTATCGAGTGATTTTTCAGCCTATCCTCTGGCCTTTTAGGATTTACCCGTGAAGGAGGTCATCTAAAATCTTTTAAATGCCGCTAAGTCCATTATATTGTAGAATATTTGCTATTCAAGCACAAAGAAAAGGGGTGTCCGTGGCGTGGTTTCTTTTATTTTCTGCGGGATTTGCAGAAATAGTTTTCGCTTTAAGTCTTAAATACAACCAAGGCTTTACTAAATTATGGCCCAGTATCATAACGATGGTGTCCGGCGGCATAAGCTTTTATTTATTAATGCTGGCAATTAAAGTCCTGCCATTGGGAACCGCATATGCCGTCTGGACCGGCATGGGTGCAGTCGGCGTAGCGTTGTTAGGCATCATTTTGTTTAAAGAATCTGCCGATTGGTATCGCTTGATGTCAATTGCGCTGGTCATTACTGGAATCATTGGCCTTAAATTAACGGACCACACTTAAAGTGCTGCATCTTGTTTTTCAGTCGCCGGTTGAAACCGCCATTTTGGAGCGAATTGATTCCGGGGATATTGTAGTGTTTCTTGAAAATGCAGTTCTGCGCGTGCTACAAAACAGCGTCATAAGCGATACCCTAACACGGCAATTAGGCAGAAGTCGTTTTTGCGTGCTATCAGATGACATTGCAATACGTGGAATTTCCCCTGATGAGCTGGTTAAAGGGCTTGAGATGATAGATTATGCAGAGCTGGTGGAATTGACGGTTAACAGTCCGATCATTCAATCATGGACGTAATGAGTGCTGATTTGCATTTGGAAACAACCGATCAGGGTTTTCTGATCAATTCCGCAGACTGGAATGAAGGCATTGCAGAACGGTTAGCCGCATTAAACAATATAAAACTGAGCGATGAACACTGGGAAATTATTTTGTTCATTCGGCGTTATTACCAGCAATTTAAGCATTTGCCCAATGCGCGGGTTTTTACTAAAGCAATTGCCAAGGAGTTGGGCGTGGCAAAAGGCAACAGCCGTTATTTGCACAAATTATTTCCCGAAGGCCCTTTAAAATATGCCTGCAAGCTGGCCGGTTTGCCTAAGCCGCCTACCTGTTTATAGCATTATTGCAAAGCTTACGCCCTACCCTTGCTTAAACCGGTGGATTAGACGCCTGTCTTTCTTATTCGGTTTATGATCCCTGCCGCTAAAATCGAACAACTCCCGCTGCTCACGGTTTTGAATGATTTGCTGCTCACGTTTGGCACGGCTTTCAGCGCTTTCTTCATAGAGTAAAACCGCATCTTTAGCCGATCGCCGTTGGCCGTTAATGGCGATAATCGTAATGTCCCACCGGTAATTATCTTTGCTAATAGAGAGCGCGGTACCTGCCTTGACTTCTTTTCCGGGCTTGGCACGCTGGCTGTTGACATGCACTTTTCCGCCGGAAATAGCCTCGGCAGCCAGTTTGCGCGTTTTAAAAAAACGCGCAGCCCATAACCATTTATCCAAGCGAACAGCTTCCAGTTCAGACATCTAAACTACTTCATTGCCGCTTTCAGCCCATGCCTTAAATCCGCCGGCCATGCTGACGGCATTACTGAACCCTATTTTATTTAATGCCTCTGTAGCCAAGGCGGAACGGCCGCCGGTTTGACAATAAACAATGATATGGGCGTCTTGCTTATCCTGAAAATCAGGATGTGAGCCTATCTTGAATTCCAATACGCCGCGCGGTATGTTAAACGCTCCCGGCAAATGACCAACTGCATATTCAGCAGGTTCTCTTACATCCAGTACCAGGCTTGTTTCCAGGGATTTTTTTGTGCTATCAACATCAATTTCAACAATATTCTGTTTGGCTTGAGCAACGAGATCCATTGGGGTAAGTTTCATAATTATCCTTTGCAAAAATAAATGAATGTTAGCAATAACCGCGAGCCGATGTTCATAAGACTTATTTCAGGCCGCCATTATTGTCGTTAAAGTTGGCTTTGCAGCTACATTTATTCTAAATAAAAACAATAGCTTTTGTCTTTATTTTAATTCAGGTGTGCGGCAGGATCGGCATTGACTGTAAAGGACGAGGAAAATAGAGCCGCAGGCGGCCATTTAATGGCCGCCTGCAATAGGGGAAGCTTAGTTGATATGTTTTTTTAATTCTCTAGGCAAAGAAAACACGACTTTTTCTTCGATACCTTGAATCTCAACAGCCGATTGTCCGCCCCATTGCTTTAACTGATCGATAACTTCCTGAACCAGAACTTCCGGCGCGGAAGCCCCGGCGGTAACGCCGACCACAGCAATGTCTTTAAACCAGCTTTGCTCCATATCCTTCGCGGTATCGATCAGATAAGCCCGCTTACCGAGCTGTTCAGCAATTTCGCGCAAACGGTTGGAGTTAGAACTGTTAGGCGAACCCACTACGAGAATAAGATCAGCCGTTTTAGACAGCTCATGAACCGCATCCTGACGGTTTTGTGTGGCATAGCAGATATCGTCTTTTTTCTGCTCCTGTATGGCGATAAAGCGCGCTCTTAAGGCATCGACCATAATTTTTGTGTCGGTCATCGATAAGGTGGTTTGCGTGACGTAAGCCAGATTATCAGGATTTTTCACCGTCAGGTTTTTAACATCTTCAGGAGTTTCTACCAGATAAATACCGCCGTTGTCAGCGCTTCTTTCATATTGCCCCATCGTACCTTCAACTTCGGGGTGCCCGGCATGGCCGATCAGGATAACTTCACGATTCTCTTTGGCGTGTTTAGCGACCTGCAAATGGACTTTGGTAACCAGTGGACAAGTAGCGTCAAAAACCGTCAAATCACGCTCTTTCGCTTCCTGCTGCACTTGTTTTGAAACGCCGTGGGCGCTGAAAATCAGATACGAGCCGACCGGCACGTCGGTTAAATCTTCGATAAAAATAGCGCCCTTGTCTTTAAGCCCATCGACAACAGTACGGTTATGGACAACTTCGTGACGGACATAAATAGGTGCACCGAAAGCCTGAATGGCTTGGTCAACGATTTCGATAGCCCGGTCTACACCGGCACAGAATCCACGTGGGTTGGCGAGTACAATTTGCATATCTTGACTTCTTTGCTAGGTTAATTTGGAGTTATTTTAACTCAACATTGTTTCTGAGACGACAATTCCATCGGCATCAGCATATAAAAAATGATTTTGCTTAAAATTGATACCGGCGAAAGTGACCAACAAGTCGCGGTCGCCATGATCTTTTTTATGGCTTTTTAACGGATGCGTATGTAAAGCACGTATCCCGATAGGAAGCTGGTCGATGATTGCAGAATCGCGGATGCAGCCATGAATCACAATACCTTGCCAGCCATTGGCGATGGCAAGCTTTGCCAGATCCGCTCCCAGCAGTGCGCAACGGTGGGAACCGCCGCCATCGACAACCAGCACCCTGTTTTCAACCTTCTCTTCCAAAACAGCCCTGACCATAACGTTGTCTTCAAAAGCTTTCACTGTTGTGATTTGACCGCAAAAGCTGGGGTAGCCGCCATAAGGCTTGAGCAGCGGTTCGGCAATCTGGAAGTGATCTTCTTCCGAATGGGCATCGCAAAGGTCGGCAGTAGTAAATGTCATGATTCAAGTCTCAAAAGGCCAAGGGCTAAAGGCTAAGGACTAAAGGCGGTGAGCATTTTTCGCCTTTCGCCCTTGGCCTTTCGTCTATTTTTAAGTATACCGCGCCAACAAGCCATTATCTGCGTTAATTTGCGGCAATGGTATTTTCACTTCATAACCGCCACCGGACGCTTCTTCCATATCTTGTCCGTACATGCCTTCCATGCGCTCGACGATAATATCCTGATTGCCTTCCGGCAGTATCAATTCCAGCTTGTCACCAACCGAAAACTTGTTCTTCACATCGATAGTCGCAAGGCCGGTTGCCTGATCATAACTCCTGATTTCGCCGCAAAATTGCTGTTGATGGCTTTTGGAATAACCGGTTATGTAGTTTTGCTGTTCATGCGTATGGTGGCGCTGGTAAAAACCGTCGGTATAACCCCGATTGGCAAGGTTTTCCAGGACGCCGATCAGTTCGGGCTGGAATGCACGGCCCGCCAAGGCATCGTCAATTGCCTGGCGATAGGTTTGTGCGGTGCGCGCCACGTAATAGTGCGACTTGGTACGCCCTTCGATTTTAAGGCTGTCCACGCCGATTTCGACCAAGCGCTGCACATGCTCGATAGCTCTTAAGTCTTTCGAATTCATGATGTAAGTGCCGTTTTCGTCTTCCATCACCGGCAGCAATTCGCCTTTGCGGCCTTCTTCCTCCAGAAAATACACTTTGTCCGCCAACGGATGCCTTTCCGCGCCGCCACAGCTGGCGTTGCTGATGTCGGACATCGATAATACTTCACCAACCGGCAGGAAATCGCCTTCGGCGTTTTCTTCGGCAGGGATAGTGTCGT